>OJDV01000360.1_pt1 | contig 16345 bp, 12 predicted proteins | sample 1592911 | NCBI WGS metagenome assembly OJDV01 (sample SAMN05416860, study PRJEB24817) | seawater metagenome | isolation source: Sea water | place: Canada:Atlantic | collected 2013-11 | reverse complement strand
ATCTACACAGAGTAGATCGTCGGCAGCGTCAGATGTGTATAAGAGACAGGGCTACGCCGGCGACATCGGCTCGAATGACCAGGGAGGCGGGGGCGCGGGCGATCCGGGCGGCACCGAGAACACCCCGGGCGCCTACGGCACCATGCCCTCGGGCCTGAGCGCCAACGACGGAGACGCGAACAACTTCACCCCCGCCGGGACCACGAACGCGGACTACTCCAGGTGTCTGGGCGCGAACATGATCAACGCGGGCGCGGGCGACATGACCTTTGGGAGCGGGGGTGACGGATGCGTCGTCCTGCGCTGCGTCGAGCCATGAGGAGGACAAGGATGAACACGACACGGTTCCAGAGACATTACGTGCTCCCGGCTTGCCTTCTCCTCTCCATCTCGTGTGGAGACGCAGGGCCCGCCGAGGAGGTGAGCGCCAGGGGTGAGATCAACACCAAGACGTGCAGGGAGGGAGAGGTCGGGGTCTCGGTCCTTCGAGACGATGGTGGGGTCGACGTGGTCTGCGCGCCGCGGCAGTGCCACGGGCGCACGCAACGCAGACCCGGCGGCTTCGACTGCAAGCTGGACCCGGACAAGAAGGAGGTCATCACGACGCTGCGCAACGCGTCGATGCCTCGGGCGGCCAACTCGCTCGCGCTCCAGGTGACCCGAAACAAGTCCCCGCTGCGCAACCTCGCAGGGAGTCGGACCGTCCTCTACCCATCCACGGACTACCAGTGGGACTTCAGCGTCGACGTGCGCCTCGGAGACGAGCTCGAGTCTGACGACCTCGACTACAAGGTCTGGATCGAGGACGTCTTCCGAGGGCAAGGCTCACTGAGAACAAAGACCTACAAGGGCTTCCGTTGCGTGGCCACCGGGTTCACGCTCGACACGGATGCGACCCCCGTCGCGACGTCCGGGAACCAAAAGACGTACCGCGCCGCGTTCACCGCCCCGATGTCGAAGGACTGTGACCTCAAGGGCTACGACCTGTCGCGTCAGAACGCGATGCGGGAGGCTGGCGGGTGGGACGCCGAGACCTTCGACGCGTTGACCAAGTACGAAGGCAGCATCATCCACGTCTCCTACGACGTCCAGGGCGAGACGGTCTGGCACAAGACCGCCACGAGCCTCGACGACGTGGTCAACCGGGAGCCCGAGTGCGTCCCCAACCCCACGAACTTCTTCTACGATTCGACGACCTCGTCGTACCGGATGTCGGAGTTCTTCAAGCAGCGCGAGGCGGGTGATCCGATCACCAACGTCTACATCCCCTCGCCCGACGTCGGGCGCCTCGCCCAGCTCGGCCCTCGCGCGATCAGTTCGCGCCGAGACCTGACCGTTCGCCTGAAGTCGAACGTGAACACGCCGCTGACGGTCGACTACGAGTACTACGTCAACAACCTCAACTCGACGCACTTCTTCAACCCATTCAACCCCACGAGCCGCTACGACGGGAGCGCCGTGCGGCCCGGTCAGGCGTGGAACACCAGCAACGTCAAGAAGGACAACTACGCCCCGACGAAGATGAAGGCAGACTTCTACCTCGTCCCCGTCGGGACCAAGATCGGAGGGTCCTCCAACAGGGACAAGCGGACGAAGCTTGCCCACTACAAGATCGGCTCGCGCGCGCTGTCTGGCGCGGACGAGAGCACGACCATCAGCGACTCGCTCAACGTCCCCATCACCACCGCGTTCAAGAAACGGTTCACCGATCCCGACAGCGGCTCCTACATCACCAACGACAGCCGCGCCTTCACGCTCGCCTACTGCATCGACTCGGCCACGGGGGTCTTCACGGCGTTCCCGACACTAGACGACGGGAACGCCACCTCGCCGATGTTGGGCATGGACAACGTGATCCTCTACACGTGGAAGGACACCAACGGTAACCCTCTCGTCGACTCGCTCGCGAGCCACTGGACGCTCGACTACCTGAGCCTCGATGAGAGCCGACTCGCGCTCAGACAGCGCCACTACCGTGGCCTCGTCTCGCGATCCTCGGATGACCTCTCGGCGTACCTCCCCTTCCTGGACCTCCTCGGGTCGGTCAACGGTCCCGGGATCCGTGGCTTCCAGCCAGGATGTCGCGCCGACCCGCGGCCGATCGTCGTCACGCTCGATCGCTTCGTCACGCCCGTCGAGCAGATCTCGACCACGGGCTATCAGGGCTCGCTCGACGCCAAGCAGACCGGTGATTCGAAGTACGGCGGCGGCAACGACAACCTCCATGACATCCAGTGTGAGCGCGTCGCCGCGAACGACATGCGCGAGAACAACGACGACTGCGACGAGATGCTCCAGATCGGCGGTCGCAGTGACGGCGCCGACTCCCGCAGCCTCTACGCCGTCCAGTCGAACACCACGCGAGGCAAGAACGCGTCGAACCAGCGCGAGGTCTCGGCGGGCATCCAGGGCGAGTTCATGGGCTTCCAGCTCATCGACCAGGACGACGACGACTCCAACCCGTTCGCCTCGACCCCCCAGGGCGCCGACCCCGAGATCACGCTCGAGATCCAGCCCCCCTGGGAAGCGATCGTCAGCCTGCTCAGCGCGACGAACTCGGAGGGCGCCGTGCGCACCGAGTGGGAGAAGGGCTATGGGGTCGAACAGAACGGAATCGGTTTCACCATCGGCTTCAAGATCCCCTTCCAGATCGGGCCGGTCCCCGTGGTCGTCATCATCTCGTTCACGATCGGGGCGAACCTGACCGTCGAGCTCTCCTACCGGTTCGCACCGGAGGATGGTGACGAGTACCCGTGCCTGGACACCAACTCCACGGCCGACACGAACTGCGCGGTCCTCTCGAGCGAGACGAAGTCATTCGCCGACGCGTCCGAGGCTTGCCAGGACAGGGGAGGTCGCCTCGCCGAGATGTCGACCCAGGCGGAGTACGACCAGCTCCAGACGCTTCGCACCGGCCCCAACGGCGAGACGGTGAACCTCCCTGGCTCGCTGTGGCTTGGCGGCCAGGCCGCCTACCGCGTCGACGACGAGGGGTGCATTGGCCGAAACACGAGCACGTGCCGTAAGAACCAGACGACCGAGATCCGCTGGGTCTCCAACGGCGAGTCCTTCGCGCGCGCTCAGGGCACCGGGGAGTTCAACACCGACGGTTACACCTCGCGCGTCTTCGGGTCCGGGGTCGACTTCAGCACCTCCGCGTTCCCGACGAACCAGGGCGTGGTCTGGAAGACGGGGGATGACACGCTGACAGGTGGCTCGTCGTCGTCCAGACACAGGTACATCTGCACCTACGACCACGCAGACAGCGAGACCTACCACAAGTTCAGCGTGGCCACTCCGCTCACGCTCGCCGCGGGCGTCGGGATCCAGGGCTGCGTGCCCAACCCCCTCAACCTGTTCTGCCTGGGCGCCGAGGTGACCTTCGTCGAGTTCGAGCTCAAGCCCGGCTTCTCCTACGTCATCCACAACCTCCAGCGCGTCCTCGACGTGAACGGCTCGAACGTCACGCAGCGCTCTCAGCGCAACTTCGTGACGCTGTCGGCGATCTTCCAGATCACCCTGCTCAAGGCCGAGTTCGCCGCGACCCTCAACTTGCTCGAGTGGCTCACGCTCAAGTGGGTCATCGCCAAATACGACGGGATCGTACTCCCCTCTCAGAAGCTCTACGAAGACGTCTTCCCGTCGATCGGAGGTTGGGAATGAACACGAAAGACACGCTCATCATCGCCACGAGCGTCGCCGCCGTCGGTGCGTTCGCCGTGCTCACCCTCACCTCGACGGACGAGACGACGCGGGAGGGCTCTGGGTCCCCCGCCGAAGGCTTCACCGCGGGTGAGCTCCCCGAAGCGGGGTGTCACTTCACCCAGGGCGAGGTCGCCACGTACTCCTGGCGCGCCAGAGACGAGGCCACCGTGGACGTGGCCGCGCTGGGGTTGACCCCCTCCGACGTCGCTCCGAGCTCGAACACGCTCGAGACCTCCTTCGCGTTGACCACGCGCGTGCTCGAGGCGGGTGACGGGTCGAGCCTGTTGCTCGCGCGCATGGCCGATGTCTCATCGACCGCCGTCCTCGACCCCGCTCGCCTGGAGGCGCCCGTGCTCCTCGAGGTCTCGAGCTCGTGCCAGGTCGTAGGCTTCGCCTACCGGGCCACCACGCCTCGGGGCTACGCGCGCGCTCAGCAGGGTTACATCCACGACCTCGTCTGGGACACCAGCTCGAGGTCGCTGCGCTCGAGCAACGCCACGGGCGAGTTCGACGCCACGCTCGAGACCTCGGTCGAGGACGCCACTCTGGTGACCCGGCGAGTAATCGAGGCCTACGAGGTCTGGCCACACGCGCGCTCGGTCGCGCTCACGCTCGGATCGAGTACGCTGGAGGTTCGCCATGACAGGGCTGGCTGGTTCGAGCGCGCGACGTTGCGAGAGACGCTCACGGGTGAGCACGTCTCGCTGACCCGTACCGCCCGCGTCGAGCGCGTGCAGGCGACCCCCGAGGCGCTCTCGGGTGTACCCGTGGAGAGCGCGATGTACGTCTGGGAGGATCTCCTCCCACAGGACATCGCGTCTCCTCGCCCCGACCCCACGCTCGCCTCTCGACGCGAGCGCGTCGAGGCCCAACGCGGGGTCCCCGTCGAGGTCGCGCTCGAGGCGCACGTGGCGTTCACGCACGAAGATGGCTCGATCCACGCGTCGTGGCAGCCGCTGCGCGACTGGCTCGAGGCCAACCCCGAGGGGACCTCGGAGGTCGCCGCCGCGATACGTGATGGCAGCCTCGACGATCGCGATCAGATGACCGCCTACCTCGCGCTCGGTGGCGCCCAGACCGCCCAGGCCAAGGACGCGCTAGTGAGGGTGATGGACGAGGCGGACGCTCCGGTCGTCCAGCGCAGCCGCGCTATCCTCGCGCTCATCGCGCGCCCGGACACCGGCGCCCCGCTCGCCGAGAAGCTCAGCCTCTACTCGGCGCCGCTCGCGTCGGGCTCTCCCAAGGCCGAGCGCGCCTTCGCACGCCAGTCGATCCTGGCGCTCGGGGCGATGGCAGGTCAGAAACCCGACGACGCCGAGGTCGAGGAGGTCGCGCAACGGACCGTCCGGCGAGCGCTGAGCGGGCTCGAGGATCCTCTGGATCGACGCCCCGTCTACGGGGCGATCGCGAACCTGGGTGACCCGGTTCACCTCTCACTCGTCGCCGACATCCCGGGTCACCCGGATCGTCGCATGCGCAAGGCCGCCGCGCGCGTCTTCCGACGCATGATCCCTCGCGACTCCGACGCGTTTGTCGAGGCGTGGCTTCGCCGGGAGACGAGCCTCCAGGTCAAGCGCGAGCTCTACGACACGCTCGAGCGTCAGACCTACGACGCCGGCAGCGACCCGGGGGACGGGGTGCTCCGCCTCGCGCTCGACGACCTCGCCAGGCGGCCTGGCATAGCGACGCGTAAGTCGCTGATACTGCTTCTGTCTCGTGCGCTGGAGCGTCGCCCCGACGACCCGCTTCGGATTCGCCCTGAGATGGCACGCGCGGCGGCGTTCGAGCTCGCGCAGAACTCGGGTCTCTTCATCAGAGCCGCCGATCAGCTCGACCCAGCGCTGCTCACCGAGCTCACCCGCGCGCACACCGAGGGTGTCCCGTCGAAGGATCTCGCCGACTCCCTCACGACCACGCCCATCGTCCCGAACCACAGGAGCTTGCCATGAACAGACAGTATGTGATGGGCGCGCTCCTCGTGTTGGGTTCGTTCGCGTGTGGCCCCGAAGATCAACCCGTCGACGACGACGCCTTCACGCCGCCCGAGCGTCCCGAGCGGGCGCTCCCCGCCATCGATCTCCCTCCCGAATCCTCCGACGGCCCTGACTTCCAGGACCCCGACTACGAGGAGTTCGGGGATCCAGCTCCAGGAGAAGAGACGGCGTGTTGTGAGACCGAGTTCGCGTTGCCCGACGAGGAGCAGACCGACGACGAGGTCTCCGCGGTGCTCATCGGCAACGCCGCGCCCCTGGACGTCGAGGGCGGGTTGCCGCTGACCTACTCGAACGGCGCGTGGCGCGCGACGGCGTGCGTGCCTCCGACCTTCAAGGGCGAGTACCAGTACGTCGTGTCGATCGCGGATGACGAGGGAGACGTCGTGTACCAGGAGGTACGCGTGAGCCCCAACGTCCCCTCCGGTTACAGCGACATCGGCGAGGTGAACCTATGGGAGCCTGCCGATACGTGCGATGAGATCGACCTCGAGGTCCACGGTGCGTCGGGGATGTGAGGCGCTTTGTGGGGGTATGAAGCAGTGACTTCATACGCGCGCGTCGCCCATCGACCAGGACGCGGCTTTATGGGGTGTCCGATACTACCCGCCTGCTTCGCACCGCGCGGTTCGGTCACGCAACGCGTTCAGTAGTATCGCGCGTCGATCTGGTCGAGGTCGCCGGCGAGCCAGCCGTGGCAGCGCGCCAAGAGCGTAATGGCGGCCGGGGAGATGAACGTGTGGAGAAGCGTGAGGAATCGGGTATGATCGTGGTGAGCCATGGAGCGTCCTGATACGGGGGGTAGAGTACCCGCATCTACTCACGCTTCCATGGCTTTTTCAATTCTTGCGCACCGGCTTCACTCCTTAACTGTTCACGTATGGATGCGACCCTGGTTCGCCTCTGGGACGCGCTCGCACCCAAATACCCCTCGACGGCTGCTCATCAGACGTGCTCTGGGCCGCCAGCCTCGTCCACTGGAAGGGCGCCAACCTCGCGCTCGACGCCCACGCAAGGCTCGGCGCCCACGCCTCACCGATGCGTTTGTGCTACCTGCCGGCCGCGGGCACCGAGGACGCGGACTCGCTGCCCGAGCCGGCGCCCTCGGGCGTCACCTACCACCGCGACCCGCGCGACCTCGACGCGATCCGCGCCTCGTGTGACGTGTTCGTCCACACGTCTCTGCGCCCGGAGCCCTTCGGCCGGTCGGTGCTCGAGGCGATGGCCGCGGGGTTGTGCGTGGTCGTGCCCGACGACATGTCGAGCGAGCTGGTCCGCCACGGCGAGACGGGGCTCGTGTACGGCGCTCGCGACGTGGACGCGTTGACCGAGGCGTTGCGCGTGGCCACTACCGACCACGAGCTGGCGTGGGCGCTCGGGGAGGCGGCGGCGCGACACAGCGTCGAACTCGGCGCGAGGGCTGAGGCGTTCGCGCCGGTGATGGCGTGGTTGGGCAGAAGCCAGACATAGATACGTGTTCAGTTAAGGCGCAAAGGCGCATGAGAAGTCGACGAACGCAGGGATGGCGAAGGAGCGTTCGCGGATATCATTGGGGTCGCGAAGTTGGGTTCGAAACCGTTCGAGTGAATCGCGAGGCTTGAAAGAGGGACGTTGGCGAGCCAGCGCCCCGAGCAGCTCATCGCCCCACGCCCGCAGGATTCGAGCTGTGCGCAAGACGCCCACGGCCGGCTCGAATCAGCACGTGGTGAAGCAGCCCCGCCAGACACATCCAGCACAGCGCGGCCATGATGAGCACCTTCACGATCGACTCATCGCGCGAGGGCAGTTGGTGCAAACAACCGCATTCTTTAAGGCCCTTGAACAGCAGCTCGACCTGGAGTGGCATGACTGGCGGCTGACGAGGTGGGAGCACATCGAGCGGTGGTTCGAAGTCGTGCTCAGCGCGTACTCACTCGCGAGCTTGAAAGCCCTGGCTCGACAAGGCTCAAGGGACACAAAACAGAGCCTCACGAAGAGCCAGGACAAGGAGTTGCCGGATTGGAACGGAGGTCCTCGATGGGTCGATGTCTTGAGTGATGTCCGCGTCCTCGTCCGCCCCTTCGCAGCCCTCATCGCCCTGTCGTTGTGGCTGTCTTTCTTCCCCATCAAACTCTTTCAGATCTCCGATTCTCTTCGTGTCTTGTACTCACTGCCCCTCCCTTACAGTGGCGTGAGTGGCAGAAGAGCACTGCAAAGGAAGATGCGTGACATCCAGGATGTTGAAGGGACGAAGCCGTTGGGAAGGAGGATACCATGGCCAAGCCAGTGCCTGTCGAGATGCGTCGCGCCGCCCTGGATGCCTATGAACGCGGAGAAGGGACGCTGGCCGACATCGCCCGCATCTTCGGGGTTTCGATTCAGTCGCTCGTCCGATGGCGAGCACTCGAGCAATGCGGCGAAGACCTCGCTCCGTTGCCTCACTCTGGTGGTCGTTCGACTCAGAAGATCTTCGAAGAGCATCGCAAAGCCCTTCGAGACTGGCTCACCGAACAACCCGATCTGTTCAACCGAGAGCTCGCCGGCCGCCTCCTCGATGAGTTCGACATCCAGATCGACCCATCTCAACTGTCTAGAGTTCTGGCGGAAATGGAACTCCCGCTCAAAAAAAGGCATACATAGATTCACGCCAGAAGCGTGGGGATGTGGTCGCGTCGAGGTGGGTGTTCAAGCAGCTCATGCTCGAGGCACTCGCACGACATGGAGAGTCGATGGTTTGGGTCGATGAAACGGCGACCTACATGGATATGACGCGCACGCGAGGCCGTGCTCCTCGAGGTCAACGCGTGTGGCAGAGCCGGAGGCGGAAGTACCGACGGCACACCTTGATAGTCGCGATGACGCTCGAAGGTGTCTTGGCTCAGCGTTTGGTTCGAGGCGGGATGACGCTCCAGGATTGGAGAGCGTTTTGCGTGGAGGATGTGGCACCCAAACTGTCGAAAGGTCAGTGGATTCAGCTCGACAACCTCAACATTCACTACGATCAGCAAGCCTATGACGGGCTCCACGCGGCTGGTGGAATACTGCTCTTTCAACCCGCGTACTCACCTGAGAGCAATCCGATCGAGGAGATGTTCAGCCTGCTCAAGCGTCATCTTCGAAGGCTCGGAGCAACCAACCTCCCAGAACTTCGCCGTGCGATTGCTCAAGGCCTCGAGGCCATCACTTCCGAACATCTTCACGCATTTTGGAGGCACGCTCAACACACTGTGCTCAGCTGGTAGTCACGCCGCTGTATTGGCAGTATCATCTGCTCCCCTGTCACGATTCAAGTTCAAATCAAACCGAGCACCCGGAATAACTGAACACAACAACGCCAATTCATCTAATGAGCTTGTCGCATACAAAGGTATAGGGAACGCGTCCGCTTGCTCCATTACGTACTCGATCCATTCGCTCCCGTACCTGATTGGATCAATTGCGTATGCAGACATCAGGACTTCAACAACATCTTTTGACCACGCTTCAATTTCTTCTAAACTCGAACCTCTATGGCGAGAAACAAGAGACCTAAAGTCGCCGAATGCCTCTTCAATACTCATGCCCATCTTAAAAACCTCTCGGCGCCATAATCAATTGGATACCTTAACCTGTGTTTTGAAGCACTTAAAAAGACAGCTTGGATCCTCACCGAAGAGGTCGCAGGACGCGAACCGAAAGCAAAAAGCAGTGTCCTCCCAACAGCTTGAGGTCGACATCTCGTCGACCTTTGGTCTTGAGGCTTCTTTCGGACACAGCACGTCGAGCAGCGACGACATGCGCCTCGGAGTCGGTGTGTTCGAGAAAAAAGCCAACCAGGAGGCGAAGATGGAGTCAGCCCACCAACGCCCGAGGGCGTGAAGGTCACGTTCGAAATCGAGGACGAAATCGGGATGAGGCAAGGCAGGCAGCGTCTCCAAGAGCGTGCGAAGCCTCGCGTTCAGAGTTGCAGTGACGGCGGGGATCGTGGAGGCTCGGATGTGCGGCATGGTCAGTCCCTTCAAGGTTTAGTCACCCGAAGCTTCTGATTTCATGCCGCTTTTTGTCTATCCCATGCTTCGTATCTCACCCAATCGAAGGACACCCTTTTCCCGACTGCAACCCCAACCCCACCCACGACACGAAAGACATCAGGCAGACCAAGCAAAAGGACCTATCCCGATAGAAAGAAGCTCGTCTTCTATCTTGAATCCATCTCGAGGCACGTACCTGACTTCTACAACCCTACTATGGACAACAGGTTCGGGCTGTCGAAGCAAAATGGCCATATTCTCCGTGCAAAACCCAAGTAAGTAGACAAAGTCCGCGTCTTGAAAAAAAGACACCTCACACCTCAAGCCCATCACCCCAGCCATTTCAGACAGAACGCCATCTATTGTCCCAGCCAAAACGAGACCCCGCAAAGCCTGACTGTCTTGAGATATTTGCTTTAAATGCAAAACAGACCCCCTTCTAGCAACCACAACCTAACAACCAGCCACAACCGAATACCCATATTAAGAACTTGGCGACCTCATCATCATCATCCAGCACTGCAGAAAAATGAGCCCACTCACCACACATAAAAGCACAAAATCAAGCCGGAATTAACTAAAAAATGACCTCACTCAAAGCGCTATCAAGCAGCTCGGCCCAACGAATCCCTTCAATGAAACCCAAAGAGGCCCTGGACAACGAATAGACCAACGGACCAGCATCTAGCGCAGACACTACACAGCGCACGGGTCCTTGACGTATGACCTGAGGCAAAGGCTGCTCTCGAAACGCAGCGCATGTGCCTTGTTCTACTAATGAAACCCATGTGTCGACAAGCCCTTTCATCCAAGACTCATCGTATGTCCCATGGGTTGCCACCTTCTCTCCAGCGCTCGAGTACACCACCATGTACTCCACTCCATACTCTTGTATTAGCTCAACTACGGACATTGCTCAACCTCACCAACTCCGACCGTCCAAAGTCCACGTAGCTCTCGAACCAGACGGTACCTCCCGACACCACGACGTCTCCAGGGTGCCCTTCAATCGGCGACAGGACCTCGAAGGCCGAATAGTCGGGCGCGATGAGCTTGATGACCTGGCGCCTCCTCGCGCACGCAAAGACGATGTTGGCGTCACGGTCGACATCGACTCCATAGGGAGTACACAGCGGCCTCCCGCGGACGATCCGCACAGCCAAGCTCGTGATGTCGACCAATACGAACGCGCCCATCGCAGGGGCGCTGTACACGACGAGGTCGTCGTTGATGCCAACGAAGTGACACTGACCGATGAGCTCGTCCGGGTTCGTCCTGAACAACACGTGGCCGTCAGGGCCCAGCAAGACGACGTCACTGCCTTCCACGCACATCGCGAGGTGGCCCGAGTAGTTCGTGCCGTACTCGTAGTAGAAGTAGTCCCACCCCACGGTGTCACGTATGGAGCCGTAGCTCGAACTCAAGTGCGTTCGGGTCAGGTATGTCTCGAAACGACCCGCCAGCAAAGGCCACGAGACGTCTTCGGGTTCGGCCTGGACCGCGCTGACGAGCGCAGGCATCCCGCCGACCTTGGCCAGCTTGAATTCACGCCCATACGTTGATTCGAAGCCGCTCATTTCCCCACCATGTCGACGCGATATGCCGCCAACAGGGCAGCACTAGGCACGGGTCTCGTGTGGGCGCTTCTTCCTGCCGAAGCGCCCACACGATCCTCACTCCTCTTCGGACACACCCTCGGAGTCCGCGGACGCCTCGACAGGCGCCTCGCCGGCCTCTTCAGCGGGCGCTTCGACGGGCGCCGCTTCGACAGGCGCCTCCTCGACGGGAGCCTCCTCGGAGGAGCGGTCGCGGAGCTCGACGGCGGGGACCTCGTCGATGCCGAGCTGTGAGCGGAGCAGGTCGCCGAGCGTGGCGGTCGCGCCGCCCTCCTCGGTGTACGACTTGATCTGGTCCTCCTCGAGCTGATCCCGCTTGAGCGAGAGCGCGATGCGGCGCGCGACCGTGTCCACGCTGAGCACGAGCGCCTCGACCGTCTGGCCGGGGCGCAGGTGGCGGGCGACGTCGTCGACGCGCTCCTCGGAGATCTCGGAGACGTGGATGAGGCCCTCGACGCCCTCGGTGATCTGGGCGAACGCGCCGAACTCGGCGACGCGCACGATCTCGACCTTCACCTTCTGGCCGGGCTCCACCGTCGACGCCGCGACCTCCCAGGGGTCCTGCGAGAGCTGCTTGATGCCAAGCTCCAGGCGCTCGCCCTCGATGTCGACGCTCAGGACCACGACCTCGACCTCCTCGCCGAGCGTGAACGTCTTGGTGACGTCGACCTCGCGGTCGTTCCAGGAGACGTTGCTCACGTGGACGAGGCCCTCGATGCCGGGCTTGGCCTCCACGAAGATGCCGAAGTCGGTGACGTTGCGGATCGGGCCGGTGAAGCGGGCGCCGGGGGTGAGGTCGGCGGCGAGCACCTCCCAGGGGTTGGCCTGGAGCTGCTTGATGCTCAGGCCGAGGCGGCGCTGGTCGGTGTTCAGGCTGATGACCTTGGCCAGGATCTCCTGGCCCATCGAGAGCACCTCGCGCGGGTGGTGGATGCGGTCGGTCCAGGCGAGCTCGGTGACGTGGACGAGGCCCTCGAGGCCAGGCTCCAGCGCGATGAACGCGCCGAAGTCGGCCAGGCTCACGACCTTGCCCGTGACGGAGTCGCCCTCGGCGTAGCGCTCGGTGACGTCGGCCCAGGGGTCGGACAGGAGCTGCTTGCGGCCCAGGCTCAGGCGCTTGCGCTTCGGGTCGAACTTCAGGACCACGACCTGGAGCTCGTCGCCCACGCTCAGCAGCTCGCCCGGGTGGTCGATGCGACCCCAGCTCAGCTCCGAGACGTGCAGCAGCCCCTCCATCCCGCCGACGTCCACGAACGCGCCGTAGGGCTTGATGCCGCGGACGACGCCGTCGAACACGGCGCCCTCCTCGAGCTTGTCGGCGACCTTCCTGCGCTCGGCCTTGCGCTCGCGCTCGAGCAGCTTGCGCCTCGAGAGCACGACCTGGGCCTTCTCGGCGTCGAACTCCATGACCTTGAAGGTCGCGATCCGGCCGACGTAGGGCGACAGATCGTCCACGCGAGACACGTCGACCTGGCTGCGCGGCACGAACGCGCGCACGCCGATGTCGACGCTCAGGCCGCCGCGGTTCTTGCTGGTGACGAGCCCCTCGACCTCGGCGCCCTCGGCGGCCATCTTCTCAAGACCGTCCCACAGGCGCAGCTTCTCGGCCTTGCGGATGCTCGCCGACCAGCGCTCGCCGACCTTTCGCTCCACGAGGAGCTCGGCCTCCAGGCCGTCCTCCACGCTCGCGCCCCAGCCGAGCTCCTCGAGCTCCACGAGCGCGTGCTCCTCGCCGCGCTCGAGCGCGAAGACGTAGCCGTCGTCGACCGTCTCGACGTAGGTGCCCTTGAGGATCGTGTTGTGGAGGTCGTCGTCGAGCCCCTGGGGCTCGGTGGCAGGCGTCTCGCTCATCGCGTCACGCTCCAGGTTGGGCCGCGTTCGCGGCGGTCTCGTGAGGGTCTGGTTCCTACCGCATCGGCGCAGCGCACGCAACGCGAGAGGCGCGGCCCCGCTGGGGCCGCGCCTCTCCGAACGCGCGCTCATTTTGGGGGCCTTCAGCGCTTCTTGGAGCGCTTGCGGACCATGCCCAGCGTGCCCTCGACGACCTCGGCGCCGTCGATCACGCCGTCCTTGGCCCGGGCGAAGCCCTTGAAGCACGACTCGCACTCGTACTCGCGCCCCGGCCAGGGCTTCTTCTTCATCATCATCGTGGCGCCGCACGTGTCGCAGGGGACCTCGTGGAGGGCGGTCGAGCGCTCCTTCTCGATCTCCTTGGCCTTGGCCACGAAGCGCGAGTTCTCACCGAGCGTGCGCGACTGGCAGTCCGTGCAGCGGACCTGCGTGAGCGGGACGCCCTTGGGGACGTAGGTCAGGGTCTCGTTCTTGCCACACTCCGCGCACGTGATCGGGAGGCTCACGCGCGTGTTGTGCGCCATGCGGGGGATGCGGCGGCGCGTCTCCTGCTCCTTCTCGTCCTGCGACTGCTTGTAGAGCGCCTGGCACCCGCGACACAGCAGCGTCGCGTCCTCCTTGGGCGTGAACGGGACGCTCCCCGCCTCACCACACACATAGCAATCGAACGTCGTCTCACTCATGGGGCTCTCTCTTCGATTCGGTCGGTCTATCTGTCGGGCCTTCGAGGCAACACCTCGACGGCGCCGCTAAAGAACAGGCCGCGGCGCGGTTTAATCCACGCCGCGGCCATGTTCTGCGCTCCGCACCCTACACGATCAGGGCGTCGCGGGGAACGCGTTGTCGGTGCCCGGCGTCGGATCGGCCAGGTGGAAGTCCGTGGCGTTGTCGTCCGTGTCGGCCTTCTTGGATGGGTCGCGGTAGGGCCAGCGGTTGAGCGAGCGGCCCGCGGCCTGCGGGGTGAACGGCGCCGCGGCGCCCTCGCCCGAGAAGTTGCCCGAGAACGTCCCGTACCCGAGCGCGTCGACCACGCGGCCGTTGTACTCGAGCACGATGCTGTCGGGGCCGTTCTGCCAGTCCACGCCCTCGTAGTACGTGTCGCACTTGTCGGAGAGCGCGGCGGAGGCTTCGATGTTGCACACGACGATGCGGCCGTTCGAGCCGAGCTTGATGTTGCCGGTCACGTTGACCGGGTCGTCGAGCCAGGTCAGGGGGATGCCGGGCGTCGGCGCGCCAGCGACCGTGAAGATGTAGTCGCTGCCGTCGTTGCCGTTGATGCCGCGCAGGGTGTAGCCCTCGAGCGAGATCTCCTCCCAACCCTGGATCGGCGCGCTCAGCTCCACGAACGTCTCGACCGAGCCGTCCACGCCGTCGGAGCCGGGCTGATCGACGTACGCCTCGGTGATGACGAGGTCCGAGTTCGGCAGCCCCGGCGTCGGGTAGTACGACCTGAAGTCGACCGAGTTGTCGTCGGTGTCCAACGCGCCGGGCGCGCGCCCGAGCGAGCGACCCCCGATCACGTCCTCGGCCGCCGAGCCCTCTCCCGTGAAGACGTCGGTGCCGCTGAAGGCGCCGTATCCGACCGCGTCGACCTGCGTGCCGCCGGCGTCGTAGAGCACCACGGAGTCCGAGCCGTTCTGCATCGCGTCCTGGTTCGAGCCCGCGCTGGGTTTGGTCAGGATCAGGTACTCGTTGGCCGTGGACAGGGCGAGGAAGAAGTCGGCCTGCTCCATGAGGATGAGCGCGTAGCCGTCGCCGCTGAGCGTGGCGTCGGCCGGCAGCGCCACGCGCTGGTAGGACATGCCGTTGCGCCCGTTCACCAGGTCCACCTCGAAGCCCGCGATCGGCAGGTTCGGCGGCCCGAAGAGCTCGATGAACACGGGCGACTCTTCGTTGGGCATGTTCGCGTTGCGCAGGTCGTCGCCGAGCGCGTCGTAGAAGACCTCGTTGATCACGACCGCGCCCGTCTGGGGCGGCGCCGCGCACACGGCCACGCCCGAGCTCGAGTCGCAGAACTCGCCCGCGGTCGGACAAGCCGCCGCGATCGTGAACTCCACGCAGCTGTCGGCGTTGGTGTCCTCGCAGCTCCTGATGCGGTCGCCGTCGCACGACGTGCCGCCGGCCTTGCACTCGTCCTCGCACGTGGCGACCTCGACGCACTCGCCCGAGCGGCACTCCGAGCCCGCGGCGCACGCGGTCGCGTCGACGTACTCGAAGCAGCTGTCGGCGTTCGAGTCGACGCACTCGCGGGGCGTACCTCCGGGGCCACAGAGCTTGCCCTCGGCCGGGTCGCACTCGCTCTCACAGGTCACCGGCGTCACGCACGCGCCCGCCTCACAGACCTCACCGTCGGCGCAGTCCTTGGCCGGCCCGAGCACGAGGCAACCGCGCGCGTCCTCGGCGCACGTCGAGATGAGCTCGTCCTCGCACTGCGCCTCTCCGGCGACGCACTCCACGCCGCAGTCGATCTCGGCGCACGCGCCGGTCTCGGTGTCGCAGAACTTCCCGTCGGCGGAGCAGTCCGTCGGGTTGGCGTACTCGAAGCAGCCGTCGCCGTCCGAGTCGATGCACACCTCGGACCTGCCTTGGAGGTTGCACCTCGGGCCGTCGGTCGTGCTGCACAGGTCGGTGCATCCTCCGCCCTCGTCCGGGCGGCAGCTCCCCGCGCGGCAGATGTTCCCCGCGGGGCACTCCTGCGCGTCGCCGAAGCCGAAGCAGCCGTCGTCCTGGATCACGCACGAGAGCAGCGTGTTCTCGTTGAGGCACTGGAACTCGCCCTCGAGGCACGTCGACGAGCACTCGTTGCCGCCAGCGTCGGTGTCGCCGTTGTTCGCAGGCGGGTCCGCCGGGCACCCCATCAACACGAGCGCCGACGCCACCGCCGCCGCTCCCTTCCACATCTCGCCGAACTTCATACATTCTCCGCGTGTTCTTTTTCGATCCAGGCTCTTACGCGCACAACCTAGCCAACGCACCGCCCCGGCACAACCTGCGGCGCGAGCCGAAGCCTCGGCGTGACCTTACAGTCGGCCGAGGATGCGCGGGGCGGTTTGGGGAGCGTTCGTGTCGGGCGTCTCGTGTGGTGCGGGGCGGTTCTGGGCGCGTCCGGGTGGGCGCCTCGTGTGGCGCGGGGCTCTTTGGGGAGCGTCCGAGAGAGCGTGGAGTGTGGTTCGGGGCAGTAGCCCCCGCCGCC
>OJDV01000359.1_pt1 | contig 16395 bp, 10 predicted proteins | sample 1592911 | NCBI WGS metagenome assembly OJDV01 (sample SAMN05416860, study PRJEB24817) | seawater metagenome | isolation source: Sea water | place: Canada:Atlantic | collected 2013-11 | reverse complement strand
GATTTCTGCCTGTCTCGTGGGCTCGGAGATGTGTATAAGAGACAGGTATAATTATTGAAGTTAGTAATAATATTTTCATCGTGGTTTTCATATTATTCCCCCAGTTTAAATAGGTAAATTCTGGTTTTCATTTTATTCACCGTCATCCTTAATGAAATGAAATTGGTGACATCTTGTGCAAGTTAACTCTACGCTTTGTTGTTCATTTTGAGCATGACATTCTAAACATTTATCAGTTTGAGGCATGGCGATATCTGCAGACGTATCTGATAATTTTACATTATGGCAACTCAGGCAAATTTGTTGTTCATTCTGTCCTTTAACACTGAGGTGGCTTACGTGGTCAAATGTCGCTTTTGAATACCAATCCTCATTAATTTTAATGGGTTTTACATCCCAACGGCTTAACAAATCACCATTTTCATAGTCTGTGACTTCATGACATGTAACACATCCACTGTTAGAAAATTGGTACTCTGCCTCCTTGAGGGCTTCAACTCTTCCACAATCTAAACCAGTTCCACTACAATCGGCTTCATTGGTATGTTTTCCTGGGATGCGCCGAATTTTCTTAGAAGATCTGTTCTTTCTAAGTATTGGATCAGTAAATTCACGAATGAAATGTGCTTGCAACATGACTGTTGCTGCTCTTAGATTACCATGAGGTAATTCTAAATCAGGATTATAAACATCAAAAGTCAGTTGGTGACAACTGCGGCAATCTTTATCCATGGTGATTGGTACAAAGTGTTCTTCATCACTTTTAAGTTGATGGCAATTTTTGCAAACCAGTGGTTCACCTGAAATTTTATCTTGAACCATTTCTTTGTCAAGATGCACAGTATGCGAAAATTTTAAATTTGATTCTTCTTTTGGTAAATTACTTTGATTAAACATAGGGCGTGATTTTTTCCATTCATAACTTCCATTGATTAGTTCAGGCACTATCAAACTTAAGCGGAAATCAGGATGATCAATTTTAGTATATCCAGTTACGGACTGTACTTTGTTGTTTTCTAATGAACCGCCACTGTAGCTTTCTATTTCTTTATGACAGTCAATACATAATTTATTATCAGTGCGGGTTAAGTGAGTGGGTTCGTTGTGTTCTTTGTGGCAATTTTCACATAAAAACTCACTAAATTTGTCGGTTGCGGGATGAATATTAGATACGTGATCACCTAAATTTTTATGACAATCTAAGCACTGTTTGTCTTGTACTTTTTCAAATGGCTTTAGATGACATACTTGACAATCATCACCAATTTCTGGAATTCTGTGCGCCATTGCCATTGGCCCTGATGACCACAAAGAATCATCAGGTAAGTGGAAGTTATCAAGGGTTTGTGATATTTTTTTATCTTGAAAGCCTAAATATGGCACAATTAAAAATATCAAAAGTATCAAAAAAAATAATAGGTAAGATATTTTTCTTACACTAAACTTACTCTTCTTGCTATCAATATGAAATCTTTTCTTAGGGTGTATTGATTTTCTTTTGGATTGAATAATATTAATGGCGAAATCAAATCCTGCAGGTGTGTTAATGATCTCAATGTCATAGACACCCAATTGGTATGTTTTGCCTTTTATCAATTTCCCCTTTTTAGATTCTGACCCATCTACTATAAGAGAAATATTTTCATTACATTCATATTTGGCTGTATTCTCGTTTATTGCTTTTATTGATATAACGGCTTCAAATAGTTGGTCAAGATTAACCGAGCAATCATCACCCGAACCCAATGTTAAACTATTAACATCGAAATCTAAATCCTGAAGTTCATCACCACTGCCTAATACAGATTTTCTAACCAAATATATCATTTAATAATTTATCTCCACCATTACCAATAAATAAAAACAACCAGTATATGTACAATCAATGCAGCCATTAATGCCACCGTTAATGGAATGTGAAACATTAGCCATACTTTTAGATAAGCGCGCACTTGTAAGTTTCTTCTGATTATTTTTAATAACCTTTGTCGCCTTGAAAACAAAGTTAACAATTGATTCAAAGCGCCAGATTCTGCTTGATTCATACTTTGAGGAATAGCAGTAGCAATGGCATCGATTATCCTTTGCTGATTTTTGTTTGGAATCAATTTTTTATTTGATTGTTCTCTTATTTTGGATAAATCTTTACCCCTGAGCTGTGGATAAAAATTACCACTTAATATTGTATTCTTAAGTGCGCTAAGTACAAATAACCGCATTTCAATTTGACAAGATGAGGCCTGGGCTTTGATTTTATCATCAACCTCGCCCATTTCTTCTAACCATGTATTTTGTGTCCCACCCGTATTATTTATCGACAATACTCTTGGGTAATGTAAGTAAGTGTAGAGTCCATAAAATCCTGAAAAAATAACAGCCAACAATAATACATAAGCCAATGTATGAATATTCCAACCCACTTGAAATGCCGCATGAAAACTGGCTATAAGCAACAATGATGTTCCTAAATATATGTGTGCAGATGTCCACCCTTGTAGTTTTCCTAAATTTGAAGAGTATTTTCTTTTACGAATTCCCAAACTGGCCAACAACAAAACAAGAAATGTTGCAAATATACCCAAAATATAGCCCTGCAATGTGCCTCCATTGGCCGGTTGTGAAGATCCTTGTGATAGATATAAAATATAACTAGCAAGCACTGAAAGCAATGACAATTTAAGATAACGGTATTTTTTATATTTGAGTATACTTTGAAACATATTAGGTACCATCTACCAAGTTAACAAAATCATTCGGGCTAATTCTTATGGCTGCTCCAGTAGGACAAGCTCTAACACAAGCAGGACCACCTTTTTGATCCATACATGCATCACATTTGACAGCTTTTTTGCCCAATTCTTTGTCTTTTGGATTTATTTTGGCATCTAAGTCTTCACCTGGGCCATTGCCCAATCCAAGAAACATCCATGAAAACAATCCAGGTTTTTTGGGTAATGTGTAACTCATTTTAATGACATCATATACACAATTAGTTTCGCAGTTACCGCAACCAATACAAGAGTCATCAATAAAAACTTCCCCGCTTTCTGCTCGGTGAATGGCATCTGCAGGACAGTCTTTCATGCAATGGGGCTGTTCACAATGCCTGCATGAAATAGGCACATGTAAGCCATCGAATGAAGCCCCCGTTTCACGGTCTAATCTAGAAATTCCACCGTGTGTTTCAGCACAGGCTGTTTCGCAATTATCACAATTAACGCACAGGTTTTCATTTATAATCAGCGCATTTGTCGCTTCTCCCAAACCTTCATCTAATAAAAACTTAATGGTTTTCGATGCTTCTACCACTGATCCAATTGAATTGGATTTTTTCATTTTCTGACTAAGTTGTGCTTGTAATACTTTTATTTGGCTTGGGTTAGATTGAACCAACTTTAGAAACTGTTGTTTATTAATTTTGAGGGCTTCTACACGCACTGCTGCTTCTGCGGTATGCTGTCTTGTCGAGTTGCCCATCAAAGCCATTTGACCAACCAGGTCACCCGATTGTAATTGATAAGTAACCAATTTATTTCCTTCAGTTCCTTTTGATAATGAAACAGTACCAGAACGAATGAGATAAAGTTCATTACCAATCTCTTTTTGATTATAAATAACCTGCTTCGCTTTGAACTCAACCAATTCAATCGTTCCAGCCAATGCATTCATTTCCTTGGGAGGTAATTTTGGGTTAAATGCAGTTTGTAACGCTCTCATGATAAACACACGATTAATGCCGTCAGCCACTTCGTCATTAGAGTTCATCAATTTTGCCATAATCTTTCTAGGCGTCTCGATTAAAATACAATCATCACTGGCAATGGCACTGGCTTGTCTTGGTCGACCTGATAACAAACTCATTTCACCAAAAAATTGCCCTGCTTTCAGGGTGAATTTCTTGTTTCCATCTTTAATTAATTCTACAGAACCTTCAACAATGGTATAAAAAGAATTGCTGTAATTTCCTTGTTTAAATATATAATCTCCAGAACGTATCAAGTTTGTCAACTTATCAAAACCTGATGTTAATGCTGTTTTTTGCGTGATAGATGTTTCTTGATAAGCCTCTGCATCTAACGCAATAACAATATTACTTTCGATAATAAGTTCCCTAAATGCCAATGCATTCATGCGCTTGAACATGGGAACTCTTTGCTGGTACAAATCCAATACTTTTTGCGCATCCATTGCATAGGGCAAAAGTTTAAACTGTTGTTCGAGTAATGGATGATCAGCAGGTTTTACTTCATTGCCATTTATAAACTCAATGACTTCATAGCCTTGATTCATGGCTTGTTTGATTAATGGGTAACCACCCAAAGCACCAATAATATACAAACCTTTAACATTGCTTTGATAGTTATTATCTAAATCAGGAATTGACGTGGGCTTGTCATTTGGAAATTTAACACCACAAGATTCGACAAATCTCCTCGGAGCTATGGCTCCCAATCGTGCAATAATACAATCACATGCAATCTCTAAATCCCCTTCTGGGGTATCTAGAACAATCGAACCGTTTTCGTTGTTTTCATCTGGTAAGTTTACCGCCTTAACATTGGTATTATATTGGCAATAAAATTGATTTGATTTATTGTTAATTGCTGTTAATACAGCATTTAAATTGCCTTCTTTGGCACGGTTAAATTCATTCCTTCGATTAACAATATGGACTTTGTTATTACGTGCCAAACCAAGTGCATTTTCAATCGCTGCATCACCAGCACCAATAACGACTACTGTTTTATCTTCAAATTCATCAGGATCTTCTAATGTATATCTGACAAAATTGGATTCGGCGTCATTTTCAAGTCCAAGTTTTCTGGGGTTACCTTGTAAACCAATACTTAGAACAATATTTTCAGATTGAATGCTTGAACCATTTTTAAGTTGAATCACAAATTGTGGGTATTCCCCACTGATTTTTACAACTTCTGAATTGAATTGAATATTTATTTGATTTTTATTTATGCCTTGTTGCCAATTATCTAAAACATTTTCTCTTTTGCCTGCTACAAAACTCATTGGACTTCGTAAAGCCAAAAAACCAGGCTCATCCATAACATGCTTGCCTTTTTGGTATTGATAAATAGTTTTAGCAGGACTACTAAATGATTCTAATAGTAGGTGAGTTTTCTGAGAATCCGGGCTTTTATTATCATAAAAAGCCGCACGACCAGCAGCGCTTAAACCAGCTGGACCAGATCCAATAATTACAACTTTATAACGGCCATCTTGCATAATAATTGTTTCTTCTCCCCAAAGACAATGTACACATTGCTAAATATAGTACCTTAGTCGGAAGCCATAAATCAATTATTAAATTCATATAATGAAAATCAATTGCCCAAAGATTTATCTAATAAAAATATTGAAAATTTTGGTTCTACATTAATCTCGATATTGTAAGGAAGATTAAATTTTATACATGAGTGTATTGAATGAATAGAAAAATTGCCTACTCACTTGGTTTGACTTAGCCTATTCAAGGCACATTCATCTTATTTGGATGATACAATTATCTTGAATAATTATCGATATGAAATACTAACCTGGCGGCCAGTTTAATTGACGTCCAGCCAAAAAGTGTAAATGAATGTGATATACGGTTTGTTGTCCATTATCATTACAGTTCATGACGACGCGGTAGCCACTTTCATCTTCACCAATTTGCTTGGCGTAATCTCTGGCGGCTAAAAATAATTGACCTATCAATTGTGATTGATTGTCTTGAATATCATTAATGGTGTTGATTCTAATTTTAGGAATAAACAAAACATGAACTGGCGCTTGTGGATTAATGTCTTTAAATGCCAAAACATTATCATTTTCAAATACAATATCAGCTGGAATCTCTCTGTTGATGATTTTATCAAATATGGTTGGTTCTTGTGTCATAATTTACTCTACATTGTTTCCCGACTACCAAATGCATGCGCAATGGTATTTGCATCGACGTATTCCAGTTCGCCACCCAATGGGACACCATGGGCTAATCCTGATGCTTTAATATCGGCTTTACTGCATAATTGTGCTATATATTGAGCTGTGGTTTGACCTTCCAATGTTGAGCTGGTAGCCAATATAACTTCTTTAATGGGTTCATTAGAAAGAATATCGATTAACTTTGGAAATCCTAATTCATTTGGACCCAAACCATCTAAAGGGCTTAAATGTCCGTGTAAAACGAAATAAGTACCCGAATAATCAGTAGCTCCTTCAATTTGCATTAAATCAGCTGGAGTTTCAACTATACACAACTGTTCAGCATTTCTTTTATCACTGAGACAAATTCGGCACAATTTATTTTCAGTTAGAGTGCGACATCGTTCGCATTCCCCAATTTTTTCACAAGCTTGTTTTAAAATATCCGCTAATTTTATCGCACCATCTTTGTTTTTTTGCAATAAATTAAAGCAAATTCTCTGTGCTGACTTTGGGCCAACACCAGGCAAAATTTGAAATGCATTCATCAATTGTGATAACAGTGACATTTAACTATTGGATTAAAATGGCATTTTAAAATCAGGAGGCAATTGCATTCCACCCATCATGTCTTGAAGTGAACCTTGTTGTTCTTGAGCAATTTTATTTTGTGCATCATTAAAAGCAGCAATAATTAAATCTTCCATCATCTCCATATCCCCATCTAACATTTCATAATCAATGTTTAATGACTGAAGTTGATTTTTACCATTCATGGTGACTTTGACAATACCGGCTCCTGCTTGGCCTTCAATAATCTTATTAGCCATCTCTGCTTGTTGTTTTTGCATTTGTTCTTGCATTTGTTGTGCTTGTTGCATCAAGCCACCTAGTTTACCTTTCATTGTTTACCTCTAAAAAGCTTTCGCCTTGTTTAATTTGAATCACTTGTGCATCAAAATCATTTTGCATGTGTTGAATAAACGGATGCTCGTCAACTTTTTGCCTTGTTTCTTTGATACTTGTATCTCTGTGATCTTGTTCTGTTTTAGCTATGGTTTGTGCAGCCACTGCATCATGTGCGAGCTCAACATTGATTTGTTCTTTGCAGATGTTTTCAATGGCTGTTTTAAATTTTTCTTGTGCAGATTCTGTCATAAATGCATGGGCTTGTTTGTCTATAGCAAGTACCAATTTATTATTGTTATTGCTAATTATATGTGCATTTCTGGCCAATTCTCTGGAAGTGCCTTTTAAAGGCAATTGAGCAAATATATCATCCCAATTATTGACCGTTATTTCATTAAGTGAGTAAATTTTATTTTCTACAGTTCCAGAAACATTCGTAGTTGGTTTTTCTTCAACTAAGTCCGGTTTAAAATTTTGTTTTTGTATATTTGAAGATTGTGTATTGTTGTGATTGGTTGGTTTTAAAGCAGGTTTATTTATTGTAGTATGATTGTGTGACTGTGTGTCACTATGATTACTTATAGTCGTTGTTGCCTGTGGGTTACCAATTTTGAAAGCAAACAACCTAATAATCGTCATTTCAAAACCAGTTTTACTGTCTGGCGCTAATTTAATATCATTTTGGCCTTTGATTATAATTTGATAATACAATTGAACCATTTCTGGCGATGTTTTTTCGACAATTTGTTTTATAACAGAACGATCAAATTGCGACCCATCAACATAATTGTTTAATATTTGAAACAAAGAAACTTCATGTAACAATAGCGCCATTTCATCTAAAAATCTAGAATAATCAGGTGCCATTGAAAATATTTGTTGTAATTGTGCACTGAGTTTTACAGCGTCTTTGTCAACAATGTTATTCAACAGATGAACAACACTTTCTTGATCCATTGTTCCTAACATTAACTTTACGTCTTGTTCTAAAACTTTGCCTGCACCAAAGGCCAAAGATTGGTCTAATAAACTCAAGCCGTCACGCATAGATCCATCCGCTGCTCTGGCAATTAAGTCTATTGCTGTGTTATCGAATTCGGCATTTTGAAAACCCAATAATTTTATCAAATGGTCTTTAATTTGAGTCAAGCTTAAGCGTTTTAAATTGAATTGCAAACAACGGGACAGAACAGTGACTGGTAATTTTTTTGGTTCTGTTGTCGCTAACAAAAACTTTACATGAGGCGGTGGCTCTTCCAATGTTTTTAACAAGGCATTAAAACTGCTGTTTGAAAACATGTGTACTTCATCGATTAAATAAATTTTGTAACGACCACTGGTTGGAGCATATTGTACATTTTCTAACAATTCACGGGTATCATCAACACCTGTTCTTGAGGCTGCATCCACCTCAACCAAATCTACAAAGCGGCCTTCATTTATTTGCGTACAGGCTGAACATTCACCACAGGGATTGCCAGTTACTCCTGTTTCGCAATTTAAGGATTTTGCCAAAATTCTGGCAACTGTGGTTTTGCCCACTCCACGTGTTCCCGTAAATAAAAACGCATGGTGGATTCTATCTTGTTCTAACCCATTGATTAATGCTTGGGATACATGTTCTTGCCCAACTAACTCGGTAAAATTTTTGGGTCTGTATTGACGGGCAAGTGCTTGGTAACTCATATTTATAATGAATAGTATTAAAGAAGATTAGTATGATGTCTTTTGTTCAATTAATCAAGATTATCACAGTGCTTTCTTTTATTTTAACTCAAACAATAACATTCAGATATTCAAGATGTACTCACATCACTGGCGGCTTTATTGCTTAATCTTTTGTTCATTGTTTTAGTCTTCACCCTATCACTGGTCCATGACCTTAAATCATCCAACCAACAATACAAACTGGGTAAAACTAATAAACTGACAATCGTAGAAAAAATTAATCCACCAATTATTGCGCGTGCCATTGGAAAGTAGGCAGGACCATTTCCGCCGACCGATGAAGCACTCAAAGCCAAAGGAATCAACCCGACAACCGTAGTCAATACGGTCATTAAAATAGGTCGTAATCTATCCCTCCCCGCTTGTAAAATAGCATGACTACGTTGCAAGCCTTTTATGCGTAATTGGTTAATGTGATCTATTAATACAATACCATTATTGACCACAACTCCGATTAATATCAACATACCAAAACCTGCCATCATATTAAATTGCGTGCCGGTTATAGCAAAGAAAATAAACACTCCTAAATATGAAAAACCAATAGAAGTAACAACACATAATGGAAACAACATGGATTCAAATAAGGCAGCCATAACTATAAAAATCAATATCACTGAAATCATGGTTTTAGTTTCTAAGTCACCTCCTTGCATGCCCCTGTTTCTGGTGTTTCTATCATATGTCCAGCGATATCCACTTGGATAATTGACTCTATCCATAATGGTTGTAAATTTTTCTTTGATTTCATTTTGGTTCACTTCTTCTTCCAAATCTATTTCAATTTGAATAGCTCCCATGCGATCATATCGGCGAATAGTTTGTGGAGAATTTGTGTTTTTTATCTCTGCAATTGTAGACAGTGTGACCTGATTACCATTTTGGGTTTTAATCGGTAATTGGCTCAATTGTTCCATCTTGAATTCACCGATTTTATAAAAACGCATGATCACTGGTAATTCACCAGATTCAGTTACCATTTCACGCAAATTCATACCACGCATAGCAGTTGAGACACTTTGGGCAACAGTAGTAGGATTTAATCCCAATCGAACAGCCCTATCTCTATCAACTATCACTTGTAATTCCTCTCTGTCATTACTCTTTTCTACTTGGGCTCCAGACACGCCATCAACTTGATTTAAATCTAACAAAATAGACGGCAGTAATTCTTGTAAAACATCTTGAGAATCACCTTGTAAATAAATACTAATTGATTCACTGCCTCCACCTCCTCTATTCCTTCTAAAGCCTGGTGTACCAATGGTAATCTTTGGTAAATCTTTTATGATTGCTGCTTTTATATCTGCAATGGATTTTGTAGCATCTTCTTCGTCAATTAAGTAGATTCCTGTAGTAGCCCTACCATTTTCATTATAATAAGTGTAGACAGAGCTAAATTCAAATTTTTCTTGATTGTCATATAGGTAATTTTCGACTTTATCAATATCCCTCTTCATCCTTTCTAGGCTGAAGGATCCATCAATATTGTAACGCATCCAAATAACACGTGTTCCGCCGCGATCAAACCCGTCTTCACGCTTCATTTGACTCTGTGCAAATAGACCTATACCGACAATCACAATAAGAAACATAACCGTAAACCAACGGTGATTTAAACTAAATTTTAAAGTACTGGCATATTTTTCTTTGAGCTTATCAAACCATCCATCTTGGGTTTTTTGAGGTTTACTTTTTATCTTTGAAAGAATTAAGGGCACAACAGTAATAGAGAGGAATAAAGATATAATTAGCGCTGATACTATGGAAGCTGCCACATGCATCATGTATAACGAAATCATATCTTCAGCACCAAATACAATGGGTAGAAATACGCAAATTGAAGTCACCGTTCCAGCAATGACAGGCACCATGACTTCTGAAACACCTATCTTAATTGATGTAGCAATATCATTATTTCTAGTTTTTTGACTAAGAATACTCTCACTTATCACAACTGAATTATCTACCAACATACCAATTGCTAGCATTAAACCCATCAAGGACAAGATATTCAATGACAAGCCTAAAAAATAAAGGGCGCCAAGAGTAATAACGATAGAGATTGGAATTGATAAAGAGACAATTAATGTAGTGGCTATATCACGGGTAAATATATATAACACAAACAAACTTAAAAAAGCACCAATAACACCCGCCATAATGACTTCCCAAAGAGAGTTTTTGACACTTTCTGCTTGGTTTTCTAGAAAAATAAGTTTAATTCCGTTCATTTGAGGTGTTTTTGAAATCTCTTCTATCTTTGCTAAGGTCCGATCAGCTACATCTACCATATTAGCCGTTGATTCTTTGGAAATTTCTAAACCAACTGAATATTTTCTATCTAAATGACGGGCATAATTTCTGTTACCGTTGACTAAATCAACTTGAGCTACATCTGACAAGCGTATACCCACTTGATTCAGTACAATATTTTTTAATTCTTCTAAATCATTGAGCTGGCCTTTTGGCACGACGCGTAATTGTTTCGCTGTGTTATTATTTCCAGTTTTAAAATTACCAGATGCAATAGCAAAATTGGTATTATTTAGTATCGTAGTTAATTCATTAAATCCAATACCATAGCGTTTCAATGCATCATTGTCGATAATTATTCTTAGCTCTCGAGGTTCAATACCTTGCAGTTCAACTAGAGCCACACCAGGCACCCTTTCTACTGGTTGGACTAGATAGCGATTAATTAAATCATAAGAGTTTTCTAAATCCATATCTCCAGTAATACGGATTTTCATTATCGCCTCACCAGCCATATCTCTCTTGTCCACCTCTATTCGACGCACATCACTGGGCAATAACGGTTTCACTAAATCAATTTGTTCTTTGATGAGCATGGTTTTTTCATCAATATCAGCATCGGACTTAAACAATATACCGACATTAGCACCACTAGTATTTGATCGGGAATTTATGGATTCAATATCACCAATGGTTGCCAAAGCTTCTTCTAAAATCCGCGTGATATTTTGTTCAACTTCCTTGGGAGTTGATGAAGGATAGGCTACATCGACACTCACATAAGGTGCATTAACTTCAGGCCATTTTTCCAAGGGCAACAACTTCGATGAAATTAAACCCACCACAACCATGCTTAAAAAAATCATGGTTATAGTGATCGGCCGCGTTAAGGAAAATTCTGCAATGGCACTAAAACCTCCTTTTGGTTGTTCTTTTACAGATTCATCTTTGTTGGTATTAATCATCTATCTCACCACTTAATTTTAGTGTTAGTGTTGTCATTTTTTTTCAGTTATATTGTCATTTTCAGCAATAGGCTGTTGAGACTCCTTAGTAAATAAGGAATAAACAATTGGCACTATGATTAAGGTTAAAAAAGTAGATACTATTAATCCACCAATCACCGTGATCGCCATCGGTGCGCGTATTTCAGCACCGGCAGATTGATCTCCAAATAAAGTAACAACCATCGGCAACAATCCTAAAACTGTCGTTAATGTCGTCATAATAATTGGCCGCAAACGTGCTTTACCGCCGCGAATTATTGATTCATTTAAGGTGATTCCTTGTGCTTGTAATTGTTTGATTCTATCTATTAAAACAATAGCATTATTTACAACTATGCCCGCTAGCATGATCAATCCAATAAACACCACAACAGATATCTGTGTACCTGTTAAATACAAGGCCCATACAGCACCAATCATTGCCAACGGTATAGAGAACAATATAACAAACGGGTGTATAAATGATTCAAACTGGGATGCTAAAACCATATAAACTAAAAATATCGCCAAAACCAAGGCAAATATCATTGAGTTATTGGATTCTTCTAAATCTTCATTTTGACCGGTTACTTTAATGTTTATCAAAGGATTGGTTTTAGTGTTAGCAACAATTTCTTCTACTAATGCTATAGCATTAGATAAGTCTATATCAAGGAGATCAGCCGTAATGACAACGACACGGTCTTGATTTCGACGCAATATTTCTCCTGGTCCTTGTGAAATTTTAATATCAGCCACATCGCCTAATGTAATGGGATTACTGGATAAAGGATTAATCAATAAACGTGAAACAGATTGAATTGAATCTCTTTGATCAATGGGATTACGTATTAATATTTCAATTTTTTGATCTTGCCAATTGACTGTTGTTTCAGACTTACCTAACACTTTATCAACCACAACATTGGCTACTTGCCTATTAGTCAAACCTAACATAGCAATACGTTCCTGATCAAAATAGATTTGGATTTCTGGATTTCCTGGTTCTAACCCATCATCAACATTAATCAAATTTTCACTTTTAGATAAAGCATCTCGCACTTTACGCGCTTCTTTTTTAAGTAACTCTAAATCAAAGCCTGATAATTCAATTTCAATTGGATTACTAAGTTCAAAGAATTCACCAGCTTGTAATTCACTACTTAAACCTGGTTCTGCATTCAATAATTCCAGCACTTGTTGTTCAATCTCAGCTTTATTGCTATTGGCTTTTGTTCGAACCAACAATTGCCCTGAATTTTCACCTGCTGATAATGCTGATACATCTAACTTTGCACCTTGACCACCAATACCATAGACAAAATCAATGCTTTCTATATTGTTAATCTGTTGGCTGAGTTTTTGTATAACGCTATCAGTATTCTCAATGACTTCTCCTTCAGCTAATTTAAAATTGACTTTCACTGTACTTGCATCTAAATCTGGGATTAAGTTCATGCCCAATTTAGGTATAATCATTAAGGTCATAGCAAAGATAATGATTGTTGCTGATAATACCAATAATTTGTGTCTCAAACTCCATGGCAATAAAACATCATAGGCTTTCGAAAGCACGCTAAAAGTTCCTTGAATCATCTTAGATGGAGCCCAAAATATTTTATGGAATAGCCAAGCAAATCCAGCGACAACAGACTTCACAACAAAAACAATATAATCAATGACATTATTTAATACAAACTTTCTGCCTTTTCTTAAACCAGAACCCACTCTTGTTTTAGGCACATATTCAGGATCATCAATTTTCATATTAAATCGTTTTTTACTACCTAAACTCATTAACATAGGCACCAATGTTAAGGCAACAAACAAGGAGACAACTAGAGTAAAAGTAACCGTTAATGCCTGGTCTTTAAATAATTGTCCCGCAATACCTTGAACAAAAACTAAAGGTAAAAATACCGCCACAGTTGTCATGGTTGATGCCACAATTGCACTACCCACTTCTTGAGTCCCTTGTATGACGGACTCTAGTTTATCTAATCCTTTTTTACGTTTTGCGGCAATGTTTTCTAGCACCACAATTCCATTATCAACCAGCAAGCCAATAGCCAATGCAATACCACCCAATGACATAATATTAAATGATACACCTGCACGGTACATAAAAAAGAATCCGGCTACAACTGAAACAGGAATCAATGTCGCGATAACCACCGTCGGCAATGCGTTTTGTAAAAATAAATAAATAACTATTATAGCAAGAATTCCACCAAAAATTGCCGCATTGACTACATTGCCTATGGCATCGGATATAAAAATAGATTGGTCATTAATTATTTTTAATGAAGTGGCTTTAGGTAAATCTTTCTCTAGTCTCTTTAAAGCTTCTTTTACATTCTCAGCCACCTTAACAGTATTGGCATCTCCTTCCTTATAAATAGCAATTTCTATGGCTTCTTTACCATCTAATCTATTGATAGAATCACGGTCTTTATGATTCAGACTCACCTTAGCAACATCACGTATTCTAATAGGTGTTCCATCCTTGATATTTATAACAATATCTCTAATGGACTCTAAGTCTTCAAACTGGTTAACCGTTCTGACTAAATAGAGTTGTGTTCCTTGTTTAATGGCTCCGCCAGATAAATTGATATTTTCCTGTCTTAATCGACCAGATAAATCATTAATACTTATTCCCAATTGCGCCAACTTATATTGATCAGGCTCCACGTGGATTTCTTGTTCTAAACCACCACTAATTTTAACCGCTGCAACTCCTGCAACTGGTTCAAGTTTTTTCTTAAACACCTGTTCTGTGTAAGTGCGTAGTTTTTTTAATTGGTTTAAATTATCTTCTTCTTCATCCAATGTTAAAACCACTTGCATGATTGGAGCAGTTGATGGATTAAAACGCAATAAAACTGGAGGCTCTGCATCTAATGGCAAACGAACAGAATCAATCCTATCTCGAATTTCATAAGCCGCTTGTTTGATATCTGCATCCCAACTTAATTCCAACTTAACGTCTGATCGTCCTGTACTTGAAACTGAATAGATACGAGATAGCCCCTTCACAACACCAGCTGTTTCCTCAACTGGTTTGGTAATGAGCAGTTCTATTTCTTCTGGCCCCGCATTTTTGTATTCGGTTCTGATTGTAAAGGTAGGGTATTCTAAATCTGGTAATAAGGTAACCGACATTTCTTTAATTGCGATACTTCCAAACAATAATAAAGTAAATGCCAACATCGTAACCGTCACCCTGCGTTGGGTGGCAAAATGAATCAATGATTTAATCATTATATTCTATAACTTCAACAGTTGATTCTTCTGATACATTATTTTTTCCTGTTGTGACGACTCGTTTACCTAAAGAAATACCCGAAAGTATTTCTAGTTCATCATCCATTTCATATCCAATACTAATATTTCTTTTGGTGAGAGAATTATCATCATTAACTTCATATAGATAGGAAGTTTCATCTTCTCTGATTACTGCATCTTTAGATACGAGTAATGTGTTTTCACGTTTATCAAGTATTATTTCAGTTTTGCCAAAAAGCCCTGGTCGTAAATTATAATTCTGTTGTTGGGAGTCATCTATATCGACCACTACTTTAAAAGTTCCTGTAGCACTATCAACTATTGGATCAACACGCAAGATTGAACCTTTGATGACATCGGTTAAACTGGTAAAACTAAAATTAACTTCCAAACCACTTTTAAATAGGCTCCATTTGTCTTCTGGTACGTTAATAACAGCTTGTAGAGAGTCAAAATCCACTATCTCATAAACTTGAGTATTGAGTTGAATTAAATTTCCTTTTTTAATATTCCTTTTAGTGACGACACCAGAAATGGGTGCTGTGATTTTAGTAAATTCTAAATCTAATTTGGCTTGACTTAAGTTAGTTTTTAAAGATTGAGTTTCAAACTTTAGGTTATCAACAGACTCTTTATTTGCCAATCCTTTTGCTAACAGGACTTTGGCTCTTTCATAATTGTGCAAACTCTTTTGATAGTTGGCATTGGCACTTTCAAGTCGCAACTGTTGAGGGTCAGATTCTAAGACAGCAAGCACATCACCTTCTTTAATGTTATCTCCTACTTCGAAATTGATTTTTAATACAATCCCACTTGCTTTTGATGTAACTGCAGATTCAAGGTCTGCTTCTAAAATTGTGGTTGTTCTAAATACTGATATCGCATCTCCCTGAATGACTTTAGCGGCTTCAACATTAATGATAACTTCATCTCCACCTGGCTTACCTTGGCTCCTTTTATTTCGTCCATTTCCTTTGCCTTTTCTACCTTCACCTCTTTTACCTTTGGACTTTTTATCGGCGTTTTTATCAATATTTTTAGATGCTCCAGGCTTGCTGGAACTGGAATCATCCTTAGCACCGCCGCATGAAACCAAAGCCATTATAAAAATTAAAGTAATTATTCTTGCCATTTTGTATAAAATCCTATTTATTATCATTAAATTTAACCGTGTTATTTTATAGAACATCAACATAAATACCTATAGGTAAATAGTCACAAATTAATAAAAATATTGAATGACCACAATTACCTCATATCCTGTCTCTTATACACATCTCCGAGCCCACGAGACAGGCAGAAA
>OJDV01000358.1_pt1 | contig 16404 bp, 15 predicted proteins | sample 1592911 | NCBI WGS metagenome assembly OJDV01 (sample SAMN05416860, study PRJEB24817) | seawater metagenome | isolation source: Sea water | place: Canada:Atlantic | collected 2013-11 | reverse complement strand
CGAGATTTCTGCCTGTCTCGTGGGCTCGGAGATGTGTATAAGAGACAGTCTTTCACATCAGTATCAGAAAAAAGTGTAAACGTTAAAGAAAGCAGCATTACATGGACTGGCCATAAAGTAACTGGATCGCATGAAGGAACCATCAATTTATCTGAAGGTGCTTTAATGTTTGAAAATGATAATTTAGTTGGTGGAAGTTTTACAATGGATATGACATCAATTGTCGTTACAGATATAGATGCAGGAAGTGGAAAAGAAAAATTAGAAGGACATTTAAAATCTGATGATTTCTTTGGAGTTAAAGACCACAAGAAGGCAATATTCAAAATCAATAAAGTTGATGGAAAAAATGGTACGTACCGTGTATATGGTGATTTAACTATTAAAGGAATATCAAAACCTGCGACGTTTCAAATGATGGTTAAAGGCAATACAGTAACAGCTAGTTTCAAAGTTGATAGAACAAAATATAATATTAGATATGGTTCTGCCAGTTTCTTTGATGATTTAAAAGACAAAGCCATTTATGACGATTTTGATTTAAATGTAACCCTAAAGTTTTAACCCTATAACTTGATTAATAGCACATTTTAAAAAAAAGATTCTCATTAATTTGGGAATCTTTTTTTATTTTGGTTGAATAAATTTGAATTCTAGAAATTCATTTCTATATTTGAATATCACAACAACTATGAACACAAACTTAAATAATACTTGGTGGTGGAATTCTCGAAACTCATACTTCGTGAACTAACCCTATAGTATATTTAAAATAAAATATCAAAAAGGCTTGTCATTCACGACAAGCCTTTTTTTAATGAATAAAAATGAAAACATTTAGTTTATATACGCATTACAAGAAAATACTAGCAGACACTATAACACCTGTTAGTATTTACCTTAAAATAAGAGATAAATATCCCAACAGCATACTATTGGAGAGTAGTGATTATCATGCTAACGATAATAGCTTTTCTTACATTTGCTTCAACCCAATTGCATCTATAAAGGTTAGTAACAATACTATCGAACAGCATTATCCTGATGGAAGTTCAAAAAATAATTACACTGACAAAGTATCTGTAACAGAAGAGATTCATAAGTTTACGAAGCGCTTTAAAGTGAACTCTGATGAAGATTTCAAATTTATAAACAATGGCATTTTTGGTTATACAGCTTATGATGCAGTAAAATATTTTGAAGACATTGAAATTAGCAAAAAACCAAACTCCTTAGAAATTCCAGATATTTATTATGCTGTATACCAAAATATAATCGCTATTAATCATTTTAAAAATGAAGCCTATATTTTCGCACACTGTTTTGAAACGGAAAACAATATTGATGAAATTCTACATTTAATTAGTTCAAAAAACTTTGCATCTTATAATTTTAAAACCGATTCTGATATCTCTTCAAATCTTACAGATTCAGAATATAAGGATCAAGTTGAATTAGCAAAAAAGCACTGTGCTCGTGGTGATGTTTTTCAATTGGTGTTGTCTAAAAAATTCTCTCAAGGATTTAAAGGAGATGAATTCAACGTATATCGCGCTTTACGAAGTATTAATCCGTCGCCATATTTATTTTATTTTGATTATGGTGATTTTAAAATCTTCGGAAGCTCTCCTGAAGCTCAACTTGTTGTTAACAAAGGGCAAGCTGAAATTCACCCAATTGCTGGAACATTTAAACGAACTGGAAATGATGAAGAAGATCAAATCTTAGCTAAGAAACTAGCTCAAGATGATAAAGAAAATGCAGAGCACGTCATGTTAGTTGACTTAGCAAGAAACGATTTAAGTCGACATGGAAGTCAGGTTAAAGTTGAAACATACAGAGAAGCACAATTTTTCTCACATGTGATTCATTTAGTTAGTAAAGTCACAGGAAAAGTTCATGACAATACGCCTACTATGCAAGTTGTAGCTGACACCTTTCCAGCAGGAACTTTAAGTGGTGCTCCAAAACATAGAGCTATGCAACTGATTGAAAAATATGAAAAAACAAGCAGAGCATTTTATGGTGGAGCTATTGGTTTTATGGATTTTGAAGGCAACTATAATCAAGCCATAATGATAAGAACTTTTATGAGTAAAAACCATAAACTGCACTGGCAAGCTGGCGCAGGATTAGTTTCAAAATCTAATCCAGAAAACGAATTACAAGAAGTATATAATAAACTAGGTGCTTTAACAAAAGCAATTGAAATGGCAGAAGACATATGAAAGTATTAGTAATAGATAACTACGATAGTTTTACTTACAATTTAGTCCATTATTTAGAGGATTTAAATTGCGAAGTAACTGTAAAACGTAATGACAAACTAACCCTTGAAGAAGTTGATGCTTTTCAAAAGATAGTATTGTCACCAGGACCAGGAATTCCTGATGAAGCTGGTCTTTTAAAAGACATCATTAAAACCTATGCTCCAACTAAGAGCATATTAGGTGTTTGTTTGGGTCAACAAGCCATTGGTGAAGTCTTTGGAGGCTCACTTATTAACCTTGACGAAGTATATCATGGAGTGGCAACTCCAATCGAAATAACTGTTGATGATGAACCTTTATTTAAAAACATGGATAAATCAATTGAAGTTGGTCGCTATCATTCATGGGTTGTTGATGCAAATTTACCCGAAGTATTAGAAGCAACTTCTTTCGATAGTAACGGACAAGTAATGTCTTTAAGACATAAGTTTTACGATGTGAAAGGCGTACAATACCATCCAGAATCGGTTTTAACACCTAATGGAAAACAAATTTTAGAAAATTGGATTAAGAGTTAATATGAAACAATTACTTAACAGATTAATAAATCATGAAAGCATCTCAAGTGAAGAAGCAAAACGCGTATTGGTAGATATTTCAGACGGGAAATTTAACCAAAGTCAGATTGCGTCGTTCTTAACTATTTTCATGATGAGAAGCATAACTCTAGAAGAATTACAAGGCTTTCGAGACGCCTTATTAGATCTTTGTATTCCAGTAGATTTATCAGACTTCAATGCTATTGATTTATGTGGAACAGGTGGTGACGGAAAAGACACGTTTAATATTTCAACATTATCCTCTTTTATAACTGCTGGAGCCGGAGTAAAAGTTGCAAAACATGGTAACTATGGTGTATCATCCTCATCAGGTTCTTCAAATGTCATGGAAGCTTTAGGTGTGAAATTCACTAACGATGTGGATAAATTAAAACAAACGATTGATAAAGCTGGAATATGCGTTATGCATGCTCCTTTATTTCATCCAGCAATGAAAAACGTTGCTCCAATTAGAAAAGAGTTAGGAGTTAAAACCTTTTTCAATATGTTAGGGCCAATGGTAAATCCATCATTTCCAAAAAACCAAATGGTAGGTGTTTTCAATTTAGAATTACAACGTATTTATGGCTATTTATATCAAAACACGGATAAAAATTACAGTATTGTCCATGCGTTGGATGGTTATGATGAAATTTCACTAACCGGAAACACAAAAATCATCTCCAATGATTCTGAAACCATGTTAAATCCATCAGATTTAGGGCTAAATCAAATAGAACAATCTGAAATTTTTGGAGGCACAACTGTCGCTGAAGCTGCAAAAATTTTCAAAACTATTATAAACGGAAAAGGTACTGAAGCACAAAATAATGTGGTTTGTGCCAATGCTGGATTAGCTATTGCAACTGTTAAGCATATTACACACCAAGAAGGATTTCATTTAGCTAAAGAAAGTCTTGAAAGTAACAAAGCTAGAACAAGTTTAGAGCGATTAATAGAATTGAGTAAGTAATGGATATTTTAACCAAAATAGTAAACGACAAACGCATCGAAGTTAACCTTCGAAAGCAGCTCATTCCTGTTAATCAGTTAGAACAGTCTATTTTATTTGAACGTAAGTCAATTTCATTAGCTAAAAAATTACAAAATAGTAGTACTGGAATTATCGCAGAACACAAACGTCGTTCGCCATCAAAACAAGTTATTAATCACGACTTAAATGTATTTGATGTAGCACGAGGTTATGAAAACGCTGGAGTTTGTGGCATGTCTGTCCTTACAGATGGAAAATACTTTGGAGGAAGCTTAGACGACTTACTTACAGCTCGTTCTAGTTGTAATTTACCTTTACTTCGAAAAGAATTTATAATTGATGAATATCAAATACTAGAAGCCAAAGCTTATGGAGCAGATGTCATTTTATTAATAGCTGCTATTTTAACAAAAGATGAAATCAAGCAGTTTTCAGAATTAGCAAAGCAATTAGGTTTAGATGTATTGCTTGAAGTTCACAATGAAGAAGAACTCCACAAATCGATTATGCCAAGTATAGATATGCTAGGTGTAAATAATAGAAATCTAAAGACTTTTGAAGTTAGTTTAGATACAAGCAAAAAATTAAGTGAATTGATTCCAAACGATTTTGTGAAAGTTTCAGAAAGTGGTATTAGTAGTATTGAAGCTATTAAAGTATTACAGCCTTATGGTTACAAAGGATTTTTAATTGGTGAGAACTTTATGAAAACTGATAATCCAGGAGAAAGTGCCACTCAATTCATTAAAGACCTATAATGATGAAATTAAAGATCTGCGGAATGAAAAACGAAGGCAACATTTTAAATGTTGCTAAATTAAATCCAGATTTTATGGGTTTCATTTTCTACAAAAATTCACCACGCTATTTTAATGGTGTTATTCCAGAATTACCTGAGAACATTAAAAAAATTGGCGTATTCGTCAATGCAACTTTTGATTACATAAAAGGTATTGTACACAAACATAATTTACAAGGTGTACAATTACATGGCAACGAATCTCCAGAACTATGCAAACAATTACAAGATTTAAATTGTATCGTAATAAAGGTCTTTTCTATAAAAGATACTTTTGACTTTAATAGTTTAGAGCCTTACGAAGACGTTTGTGATTTCTATTTATTCGATACTAAAGGGAAAGAACCAGGAGGAAATGGTTTCACTTTTGATTGGAGTGTTTTAAAAAATTACTCATCAATAAAATCGTTTTTTTTAAGTGGTGGTATTGGACCTAATGAATTTGATAATTTGTTATCATTTCTAAAAAGACCTGAAGCGGTTTTTTGCCACTCATTAGATTTAAACAGTAAATTCGAAACTAACTTAGGATTAAAAAACACAGAAAAATTAAAAGCATTTAAAGATCAACTTATAGCGAACAACTATGACGTATAATATAGACGACAAAGGTTATTACGGCGAATTTGGAGGTGCATATATCCCAGAAATGCTTTATCCAAACGTAGAAGAGTTGCGACAAAACTATCTTAAAATAATGGCTGAACCTTCTTTTAAAGAAGAGTTTGATCAATTATTAAAAGACTATGTTGGACGTCCTTCTCCACTCTATTTTGCGAAACGATTAAGTGAAAAATACAATACAAAAATCTATCTCAAACGCGAAGATTTAAATCATACTGGTGCGCATAAAGTCAATAATACGATTGGTCAAATTTTAATGGCTCAGCGTTTAGGGAAAACGAGAATTATTGCCGAAACTGGAGCTGGACAACATGGAGTGGCAACAGCAACAGTTTGTGCCTTAAAGGGACTGGAGTGCATTGTTTATATGGGAGAAATTGATATTGCTCGTCAAGCACCAAATGTTGCTCGTATGAAAATGTTAGGTGCGGAAGTACGACCTGCTTTATCAGGCAGTCGCACTCTAAAAGACGCTACAAATGAAGCCATCCGTGATTGGATTAATAATCCTATAGATACGCATTACATTATTGGAAGTGTGGTTGGTCCTCATCCATATCCAGATATGGTAGCGCGTTTTCAAGCCATTGTTTCCGAAGAAATTCAATGGCAACTTAAAGAAAAAGAAGGCACAGCTAAACCTGATTATGTTATTGCTTGTGTTGGTGGAGGAAGTAATGCAGCTGGTGCTTTTTATCATTATTTAGAAGATACAGATGTCAAGCTTATTGCTGTTGAAGCTGCTGGAAAAGGCATTCATAGTGGTGAAAGTGCTGCCACTTCGGTTTTAGGTCGTGAAGGGATTATTCACGGAAGTAAAACTTTGTTGATGCAAACTAAAGACGGACAAATAACTGAACCTTATTCTATTTCCGCAGGTTTAGATTATCCTGGTGTTGGACCAATGCATGCACATTTATATAAATCTGGACGTGCTGAATTCTTGTCTATTACAGATGATGAAGCCATGATTGCTGGTTTGGAGTTAAGTCAATTAGAAGGCATTATTCCGGCTATTGAAAGCTCGCATGCTTTTGCGATTTTTGAACAGAAGAAATTTAAAGACGATGATATTGTAGTCATTAATCTTTCTGGTCGAGGTGATAAAGATTTACAAAACTATATTGATTATTTTAAATTGTAGAATGAACAGAATAAATCAAAAATTACAAGAAGACAAAAAGCTACTATCCATATACTTTTCAGCAGGCTATCCTAGTTTAAACGATACTGTTTCCATCATACAAAATCTAGAGAAAAGTGGTGTAGACATGATAGAAATTGGCTTGCCTTTTAGTGATCCTTTAGCAGATGGACCAACCATACAAGCAAGCTCTACACAAGCGCTAAAAAATGGAATGACTACTGAAATTCTATTTAATCAATTAAAGGATATTCGAAATACTGTTTCTATTCCATTGATAATTATGGGTTATTTTAACCCAATGCTTCAATATGGTGTTGAGGCATTTTGCAAAAAATGTCAGGAGATTGGTATCGACGGACTCATAATTCCAGATTTACCAGTTGATGTTTATAATGAACAGTACAAAGCTACTTTTGAAAAATACGGATTAATCAATGTGTTTTTAATTACACCACAAACCTCTGTTGAACGTATTAACTTTATTGATTCTATATCAAACGGATTTATCTATATGGTAAGTTCAGCAAGCGTTACAGGAAGTAATTCAGGTTTTGGACAAGAGCAAACTACTTACTTTAAACGAATAGCAGATATGAATCTTAAAAATCCGCAAATTGTAGGTTTCGGGATATCTAATAATGAAACATTTACTCAAGCTACTCAATACGCTAAAGGCGCCATTATTGGCAGTGCTTTTATAAAGCATTTAACAAATGATGGTGTAAATAAAATTGATAGTTTTGTTAACCGAATATTACAAAAATGAAACTACTAAACGATTATAGAATTATAATCTTACTGTCTTTAACACTGGGCTTAGCTCCTTTTTTTCCAGAACCACATATTTGGGGAAAATTAAAATGGATCGTTGGAGGTGCCAATGGCATGAAACTAAAAGATTGGTTTGACGTATTACTTCATGGGTTGCCATGGCTACTTCTTATTCGTATAATATTTATAAAATCCTTCCGTAAAAATGTCACTTAACATCGTTTTATTTGAACCTGAAATCCCAAATAACACAGGTAATATTGGTCGATTAGCGCTAGCATCTGGCTCAAAATTGCATTTGGTAAAACCATTTGGGTTTGAAATTAGCGATAGCAGACTTAAACGTGCAGGATTAGATTATTGGCAACATCTAGATGTCACAATATATGAATCGATTGAGGAGTTTTTCAAAATACATCATGACAAAGAATTTGTGCTCTTTTCGAGTCATGGCAATAAGTTACATTGGGAAATCCCTTTTAAGGATAATATGTTTCTTATCTTCGGAAAAGAATCGGTTGGATTGCCTAAATCGGTATTAGAAGATTACAAAAATCATCTTTATAAAATACCATTATACAGTGATCACATAAGAAGTCTAAATTTAGCAAATGCCGTAAGCATTGTAATTTATGAAGGCTTAAAACAACTACAATAATTCCCCTATGCTTTCAAAACGGACTAGAATCTACAAATCACTTTCAGAATATTTTCAAATATTTTTAGGAATTGTATTAGCAAGTATTGGTTTAAAAGCATTTTTACTACCTAACGGATTTCTTGATGGTGGTGTAACTGGAATGGCACTATTGGTAAGAACTCAAGTTGATATCAACTTATCATTTTTACTTATCATTTTTAGCATCCCTTTTCTAATATTAGGGTATTACACGGTTTCAAAACGTATCGTCGTCAAATCGATTATTAGCATTTTAGGTTTGGCGCTTTTTATTCATTTTGAAAACTTTGAAATTATTACAGACGACAAACTTCTTATTTCTATTTTTGGCGGACTTTTTCTTGGAGCAGGAATTGGAATTGCAATAAGAAACGGATCAGTTCTGGATGGTTCTGAAATTTTAGGCGTTTTTATTAATGATAGATTTGGAATCAGTATTGGTAAAGTGATTCTTCTGTTTAATGTCGTTTTATTTTCTATTACAGCTTTTATAATTTCCACAGAAGTTGCCATGTATTCTATTCTTACTTACATCGTAACAGCAAAGGTCACAGACCTAGTCATTGAAGGTTTTGAAGACTTTATTGGTGTGACTATCGTATCACAAGAATATTCAAAAATTGAAGCCGCTATTATAACTCAACTTGGCGCTGGAATGACCTTATACAAAGGCCGAAAAGGGTTTGGAAACTCTGGTGAAAAACAAGATTTTGATATTATTCATACCATAATCAACCGTATTGACATTAAGAAAATGTATCGTATTGTGGCAGATATTGATGAACGTGCTTTTATTGTTGAGTTTGATGTTAACAATGTAAAAGGCGGCGTTTTAAGACGCTATCTTAATAAAAAGAAAGGTGATAAACTAGCTAAATTTTTAGAAGAACAAGGTTTATAATCACTTATTATTCTTCAAATAATTCAGGTACATCAGCTCAACCTTAGTTCTAGCCCAAGGCGTTCGTCTTAAAAACTTCAAACTTGATTTAACAGATGGATTATCATTAAAACATCTAATATTAATTTCATGACCCATGTATTCCCATCCATAATGTGCTTGCAAATCTGTTACAATTTGCTCTAACTTTATACCATGTAGAGGATTATTCTTTTGAGTTTCCATTATAAGTGTTGAACCAGTTTTTTAATCTTTAGTGCTTTTTCAAAATGGTTTAATTTGTGAGTTTCAATCCACCATGTTGCAGCTTCCATCAACAATTCGGGATTGTCATTTTTGTTTTTGAAAAAGGCATAAAACGAAACACCAACAGTATCTCCTTTTTGGGCAATTTTTTTATCGCAGACTTCTATTATTTTGTGCTTTAAACTAACGGTCATTTTAGTTACGTCTATCGTTACGACGTCTAGAATTGTTACTCTTGCTTCTATTATTCCTATTTCCACCAGAATTATTAGAATTTCTAGATCCAGAATTTCGTTGCTGTCTATTTTGACCAGGTCTAATCGGTTCTGTAGACGCATTTGGATCTGGCTCAAAACCTTCAACAATTTCTACTTCAATTTTTTGTCCGATTAACTTTTCAATATCACGTAAAAATGTTGTTTCATCTGCACTTACTAAAGATAAAGCTTGACCATCTGCTCCTGCTCTTCCTGTTCTTCCAATTCGATGAACATAATCTTCAGAAATATTAGGCAATTCGAAATTCACAACATGAGGCAACAATGGAATATCTAATCCTCGAGCAGCTATATCTGTAGCAACTAGCACTTTTACGGTTCCATTTTTAAAACCAGCTAAAGCTTTAGTTCTTGCGCCTTGACTTTTATTACCATGAATAGCAGCTGCAGTAATACCTGAGCTTATCATTTTTTTACACAGCTTATTGGCACCATGTTTTGTTCTGTTGAATACTAAAACCTGTTTCCAATTTCCATCAGTAATAAGTTTAATAATTAAATCTGTCTTTTTTCCTTTTGCAACACGATATACTTTTTGAGAAATCGCTTCTACAGTTGTATTTTCAGGAGTCGCTTCAACTTGAACTGGATTGTTTAAAATTCCATTAGCTAACTTTCTAATATCTTTAGAAAATGTAGCTGAAAACATCAAATTCTGACGTTTCTCAGGCATTAATTTCATAACACGTTCTATATCTCTCAAAAAACCCATGTCAAGCATACGATCGGCTTCATCAAGCACAAATACCTCAACACGTTTTAGGGATAATAAGTTTTGATTATGTAAATCTAATAAACGACCTGGAGTAGCTACCAAAATATCAACACCACGACGAATCGTAGCGGCTTGTGGCTTTTGATTAACACCACCAAAAATAACAGTACTTCTAATATCTAAAAACTCACTATAGTCTTTAACACTTTCATGCACTTGAGCTGCAAGTTCACGTGTAGGTGTTAAAATTAAAGCACGAATTGGTCTAAATTTTGCCTTTGGATTTTCTGATAAATAATGTAAAAGTGGCAATGTAAAACCTGCTGTTTTTCCTGTTCCAGTTTGTGCAGATGCTAATACATCGCGACCTTCCAATACAGGTGGAATAGCTTTTTCTTGAATTGGACTTGGAGTAGTGTATCCTTTTTTGCTAACTGCTTTTAACAAGGCATCAGATAAGCCTAAAGATTGAAATGACATAAATAATAATTGTGAGATAAACACTATTATTTAGGCTACCTCTTTTTGTTAACGGCAAATGTAATGTTAATTTATTCGATATGCAGAATTTAGTTGGTATTAAGCTTTAGCAGCTTATAATTATTCTAGTTTAAAGTACTAAACACTTACGCAGCGTATCTTCATATATTTTTTCATATTGTGGAACTATTTCATGTATTCCAAACTTTTCAGAAGCCTCTTTAGCATTAGTTTTAAATTGTGCTAAACGCTTCTCATCACTTAAAATATGAATGGCGTTTTTAGACATTGCTTCAATATCATTTACTGGACTTAAGTATCCTGAAAAACCATGAGTATTAACTTCAGGAATTCCACCTGTATTACTAGAGATCACAGGCACTCCAGAAGCCATAGCTTCTAAAGCTGCTAAACCAAAACTTTCTGTTCTAGATGGCAACAAAAACAAATCACTAAAGCAAAGTATTTTGTCTATTTCGTTACTGTTTCCAAAGAAAACCACTTTTTCACTAAGGCCTAATTCATCACATAATTGCTCAGCTGGTTCTCGTTCTGGACCTTCACCAACCATCATTAATTTTGCTGGCATTTGCTTTTGAATTTCATTAAAAACCTTAATCACATCAGGAATTTGCTTTACTTCTCTAAAGTTACTGATATGCGTGATGATTTTTTCTTCATCAGTAGCCATCATTCCGCGTTGGCAATCTGTAAAATGATTTTCATGTTTGCTTAAATCTATAAAATTCGGAACCACATCAATTTCATTTTTAATATCAAACAAACGTAAAGTGTCGTCTTTTAAACTTTGAGATACAGAAGTCACGGCATCAGATTTATTGATACTAAACGTCACAGCAGTTTTATAAAACGGATGACTACCAACCAAGGTTATATCAGTTCCGTGAAGTGTTGTTACAATTGGAATATAAATACCTTCCTCTTGCAACATTTTTTTAGCCATATATGCTGCGTATGCGTGCGGAATTGCATAATGAACATGTAAAATTTCTATATCATGAAGCTTCACCATATCTACTAATTTGCTAGATAAAGCTAACTCATAAGGCTGATATAAAAACAATGCATATTCTGGAACAGATACTTCATGGTAATGTACATTATTACTCAATAACTCCAATCGTACTGGCTGACTATAGGTAATGAAATGAATTTCATGTCCACGTTTTGATAATTCTAATCCTAATTCTGTGGCTACAACTCCACTACCTCCAAATGTTGGGTAACATACAATTCCTATTCTCATTGAAAATGATTTTAGTTAGTAGTCGTAACGAATGTTCTAAACCGACAACTCAACTATTTAATTAGACTGATTGTAAAGATAAAGATTAATACAATGGAATGAGAAGCCTTTTAACATTTTGAAAGGTTTTATCTAGCTATTAATCTATAATAGCTTCATAAATAGCTTCTTGAATATTTGTTCTAATATTTTCTCTAAGCAATAGATTTTTTCCTGCTTTTGGATAGGTTCTATTCGCTAAAAATATATAAACGATTTCTTCTTCAGGATCTGCCCAGGCATAGGTTCCTGTAAATCCAGAATGCCCAAAACTTGTCATTGATAAGCAGCCACAAGTTGGTCCTTCGTCACCTAATTGTGGTTTATCAAAACCAATACCTCGTCTGTTGTCATCTTCGCAGTAATAGCAAGTATTGAACTTATCTAAAGTTTCTGTATTCATATAGCGCTTTCCGCCATAATAACCCTTTTGGAGATACAACTGCATAATCTTGGCGACATCATTGGCGTTACTAAAAACACCTGCGTGACCACCTACTCCATTTTGCATAGCAGCTCCCATATCATGCACATAACCATGAACTTCTTGATAACGATAATAATCATCAATCTCGGTAGGTATAATATTTTTATTACTAAATTTTACTGACGGATTATAAGTGGTGTAATTTGCTCCCAATGATTGATAAAAATGATCTTGGACCAATTCATCTAAAGGCTTTTTATAATACTTTTCAATGTATTTTTTTAAGATATAGTATGGCATATCACTATAGCGATAACGCAATCTCGACAACAAATCACTTTCCTTAATAATTTTTTGAATAGAATCTGGATAATCTTTTCTTAGATATAAATTTTCAGCCACCTTAATGTTAAACTTAGGACTAGCCTTCTTTCTGTAATATTTTGGATCAGGTTTCTTTGTAACCGAATCTAGAGTAGATACATAAAAAGGAATCCACGGTTTTAATCTTGCATAATGCGACAACATCTGTTTTATAGTCACATTCTTTTTATTTGAAGAAGAATATTCCGGTAACATTTTAGACAACTTAGTATCTAAAGAAATTGCGCCTTTTTCTTCCAACTCCATCATTAACGGCAGAGTTGCCAGTATTTTTGTAAGTGATGCCACATCGTATACATCTTCAAACTTCACAGCTTCCTTTTTACTATAGGTATGATGGCCAAAATTCTTATTATAAATGACTTTACCTTTTCTAGCAATTAACAACTGAATTCCTGGTGTCATTTTATTATCAACAGCATATTGTGCTATAGAATCCACACGTTTTAAAAGTTCTGAACTCATACCAACACGTTCAGGCAAACCATAACTAAGAGAATTTAGTGCATTATAAGTAATGCCATCGTTGACCTTAAAATAATCACCTGCGGATACTGGCAAAGTTGCTGTTACTGGAATAGCTCCAAAAATGGCTTGTGCAGATTTTTGTTGAGCAATAATACTATTTTGATAACTCATTACAATCCCATCAATATTCTCAACTGTTTTTAAATCTATAAGCGAATAAGGTCTTGTAAATACATCAAGAATTGCAGTATTTGTTCTAGCTATTTCATAAAGCCAAACCAATTCCTTATCTGTAAACTCAAACTTTTCCCAAGCATGCTTATTAGATCTATGTAAACCGATTATGACTGTATTATAATTTTGAAGTTTGGTAATCATTTCATCAAGTTTTTCAGCCTTGACATGATGTACTTTTGCGTATTTCTTTAATTCATTATAAAACGTTGAACCATCATCATCACCTAATTGAACGTAGGCTATTTTTTTAGTCTGAAGATTTCTCAATGGCAATATTTCAGATTTATTTCTAACTACAGTAATTGCGTTTTCCATAAGCTCTTCATACAACAGATCGTCTTTAATACGATTAAGATCTTCAAATAAAGTTGCCGTACCAATCGGACTATAATTTTGAAGTCCGACTTTATATTTTGCCATCAGTATTTTTTTGACTGAATGTGCTAGCCGTTCTTCTGAAATATCTTTTTCATTATAAGCTTCAATTATTTTATCGATTGCTTTTGGAACGTCTTCTGAAATTAGAAGCACATCATTTCCTGCTTGAAATGCCGCTAAATCAATATCACCTGGCGCACTATAATTTGAAACCCCTTTCATTTCAAGTGCATCAGTAAAAATTAAGCCTTTAAACTTTAAAGAATCTTTCAATATATCTGATACGATATGTTCTGAAAGTGATGATGGAAACCCATTTCGCGGTTCTAAACTCGGGACATTTAAATGTGCAACCATTACACTAGCCAAACCTTTTTCGATAAGTTTTCGATATGGATATAACTCTACGGAATCGATACGTTTTTCATCAAAACGAATCGTAGGCAATGTTTTATGAGAATCACTTTCGGTATCACCATGACCAGGGAAATGTTTTGCATTTGCCAAAATTCCAGCATCTTGCATTCCTTTCATAAATGCCAAAGCTTTTTCGGTTACATTATCTCGATCTTCTCCAAAAGAGCGATTACCTATAATTGGATTTTTTGGATTGGTATTTATATCTACTACAGGTGCAAAGTTAAAGTGCACACCAATTCGTTTGCAATGTTCACCAATCTGATAACCAGTACGTTCAATGAGATTATTATCACGAATAGCTCCAAGCGTCATATTCCAAGGAAAAGCATAGGTAGAATCTAATCGCATGCTTAAACCCCATTCTGCATCCATCCCAATTAATAAAGGCGTTTTAGAAATGGCTTGGTACAAGTTATTGAGTTTGGCTTGTCTCACAGGACCACCAGTTGAAAAAATCAAACCTCCAATGTGGTTTTCATTAATCAATTTTGCAATTGCATTTTCGTGCGCTTGAGTCTGATTAGAAAAAGCTCGAACCATAAATAATTGGCCGACTTTTTCTTCTAAAGACATTGCGCTATAAAGACTGTCTACCCATTTTTGTTGGGCTTGAATATCTTTGGTGAATAAAGGATGACTGTTATCTTGAGAAACAACAGTATTTGAAAATATAATAATGGTGATAAGGGACAGTATATATCGCATAAATCTAATCTACATGTTAAGTCTATTATACAGAACTAAAAACTATGCCAAAATAGTATTTTTAGAACTTATTATTCAGACTTTAAGATAGATTTATAAAGAAGGTTGTAAACAAATTTAGATATACGTTTATTCGATTAAATCTATATGTCTGTCATGATAGCCTAATAGATAAAGTACGCCATCTAACCCAATACTAGATATTGAACTTTGGGCATTATCTTTAACTGTTGGTTTGGCATGAAAAGCAATACCTAATCCAGCTAAATTAAGCATTGGTAAATCATTTGCACCATCTCCTACAGCAATAGTTTGACTAATATCTATACCTTCTTTTTTAGCTATTTCTTTAAGGTATTCGGCTTTTTTATTACCATCCACAATATCGCCAATATATCCACCAGTTAAAACACCATCCTTAATTTCTAATTGATTAGCATAGACATAATCCATGCCTAATTCTTTTTTCAAATACTCGCCAAAAAATGTAAATCCACCGGATAGAATAGCTGTTTTAAAACCGTAACTTTTTAAGGTATCAATAAGTCGCTTTGCTCCTTTAGTTATTGGTAAATTAACAGCAACATCTTGAAGAACTTCTTCTTTTAAACCTTTTAAAAGCTTCATTCGTTTGATAAAACTTTCATTAAAATCTATTTCGCCCTGCATCGCAGACTCAGTTATAGCCTTTACTTCTGGACCAACTCCTGCTAATTCAGCTAATTTATCGATAACTTCTGCTTGAATAAGCGTGGAATCCATATCGAAACACACAAGTCGTCGATTTCTTCTGAAGATATTATCTTCTTGAAATGCAATATCGACATCAAGATCTCTTGAGATTTGCATGAATTTTTCAGTGAAATCTGCTTTACAATCAATTTTACCTCTAATAGACAATTGAATTGAAGCACGAGGATACTTTTCTTCATTAACAAGAGACATTCTTCCTGTCAATCGTTTAATGGCATCAATGTTTAAATTCTTATCTGAAATGACTTTAGTGACTTGAGATATTTGTTCAGCAGATAATTTCTCTCCTAAAATGGTTACGATATAACGATCTTTACCTTGCAATTTCACCCATTTCTCATAGTCTTCTAGAGAAATTGGAGAGAATTTAGCAGTAACACCAAGTTCATAAGCTCTAAACAATAAATCTTTTAGTACTGAAGCTGAATTGGGTCCAGATTCAATTTCAAACATAAAACCCAAGGATAATGTGTCATGTATATTTGCCTGTCCTATATCTAAAACCTTAGCGCCATAACCTGACAAAACACCCATTAAACTAGACGTTAATCCTGGTTTATCTTGTCCAGTTATATTCATTAAAAAAATATCTTTGGTCATATTAAATCGAAGCTTGATTTATTTTAAGAATCTACTGTGCCAGCTTTCACTTGCAGGAACTTCCCAATTTTCATTTAATTCTGCAATATTATTTACCATATTGTTGAAGACAATAGTGCTTTTTGAAACGGCTTTATCTTTAGCCATTTTTCTAAAATCTATAAGGGTTTTATAAGCAATGTATTCACCTTGTTTGTAAGAGACATTCATTTTATCCATTAGATCAACATTATAGCTGTCTCTTATACACATCTCCGAGCCCACGAGACAGGCAGAAATCTCG
>OJDV01000357.1_pt1 | contig 16452 bp, 15 predicted proteins | sample 1592911 | NCBI WGS metagenome assembly OJDV01 (sample SAMN05416860, study PRJEB24817) | seawater metagenome | isolation source: Sea water | place: Canada:Atlantic | collected 2013-11 | reverse complement strand
CGAGATTTCTGCCTGTCTCGTGGGCTCGGAGATGTGTATAAGAGACAGAATGTAGTCAATAAATATAGGTTAACTTACAATCTGATTATTAGATTATTTAATTCTAGTATCATTAAACTTTATACCTTTTAAAAGCTAATTTAACTTAAACCGAACCTGTTCTCTTTCTAGTTCTTCTAACAATTCATTAGAGATCGTCACCTTATGTTTTTTAGCAGACATGGCTAGTTTAACCTTATCTTCTACTTCATAAATTACAAATTGCAAATGTTTATCTCCCTTATGAGTATTTAAAATATCTTTTAAATAGTTTACTCTTTCTTCACTAACCTCTTCAATAGGGATTTGAATGGTTAGCTTTTTTGCCTGACTTTCCATAACATCCTGTAGCATTTGCACACCATTAAATTGCAACCTTGGATCTCCTTTTTTACCTGTATCTCTATTTACCCATCCTTCTTTTACAAAAATTCGCATATAAACAAAGGAATTGGGAACTAAGAAATGACGTAGTTTTAAATACTCTTCTCCAAAAATTCTAAAGTCATAACTATCGTCATAATCTTCTATGGTAAATCTTGCCCATCCTTTTCCTTTTTTAGATTCTAGATGTTGCACATCGCCAACAATTCCTCCGAGACACATTTCTCGATTTAAATATTTCTCCAAATCATTAAAATCTGAAGTTTTACAATTACAAAATCGTTTCACTTCAGTTTTAAAATCATCTAAAGGGTGTCCAGAAATATAGATTCCAACTACTTCTTTTTCTTGTTTTAATTTTTTCATGGTTCCCCATTCATCGCAAGGTGGAACTTCTGGTTCTGGAATTTGTACCTCACTAGCTTCCCCAAACATACTTACCTGAGAGGAGTTCTGAGTTTCTTGGTATCTGGCAGCATAGCGCATTACTTTTTCTATAAACAACACCCCTTTTTCATCGGGATGCAGGTATTGTGCTCTATGTGCATCAAAACTATCAAAGCCTCCTGCTAATGCCAATCCTTCAAATGCTTTTTTATTAGCAGCTCGCAAATCAATTCGCTTGGCTAAATCGAATACAGATTTATACTTTCCATCTTTTCTTGTATCAACAATAGTTGCTACTGCATTTCCTCCAACTCCTTTTATTGCCCCCATACCAAATCTTACAGCTCCTTGATCGTTTACTGTAAATTTAAAAAAGGATTCATTTACATCTGGACCTAAAACCTCCAAGCCCATTCGCTTACATTCCTCCATAAAGAAACTTACTTGCTTTATATCTCGCATATTATTAGAAAGTACCGCTGCCATATATTCTGCAGGGTAATGTGCTTTTAAATAGGCAGTCTGATAGGCAATCCAAGCATAACAGGTAGAATGTGATTTATTAAAGGCATAACTTGCAAATGCTTCCCAATCTTTCCATATTTTTTCTAGCTTCTCTTCTTCATGTCCTTTTTTTATAGCTTGCTCCAGGAATTTCGGTTTCATTTTATCCAGTACCGCAATTTGTTTTTTACCCATTGCCTTACGAAGCACATCCGCCTCCCCCTTTGTAAAGTCTGCTAACTTTTGAGAAAGTAACATCACTTGCTCTTGGTAAACCGTAATACCATAAGTTTCCTTAAGATACTCCTCCATTGCAGGAAGATCATAAACGATTTCTTCCTCTCCATTTTTTCGATTAACAAAACTCGGAATGTATTCAATTGGACCAGGTCGGTACAGGGCATTCATTGCAATAAGATCATCGAAAACAGTTGGTTTTAGATCTTTTAAATATTTTTGCATTCCTGCAGATTCATACTGAAAAATACCAACGGTTTCTCCCTTCTGAAATAACTCGAAGGTTAATTCATCATCTAAAGGAAAGGTATCTGGATCTAAATCTACATTATGCTTCACCTTTACCAGCTTAACGGTATCCTTGATTAAGGTCAAGGTTTTCAATCCTAAGAAATCCATTTTTAATAGACCAGCACTCTCCACCACAGAGTTATCAAACTGGGTAACATATAAATCGGAATCTTTTGCCGTAGCTACAGGCACAAAATTGGTAATATCATCTGGTGTAATAATTACACCACAGGCATGAGTCCCTACATTTCTTACGGAACCTTCTAAAATTCTAGCTTGATTTATGGTTTGCGCTTCTAAATCATCTCCTTCGGAAAGATTAAGGAGTTCATTTACATTTGGCACTTCTTCACTTCTAAATTTGCTCCTAATTTCTTTTTCACTATAGCCGAATATTTTTTTCAGCTTCGTCATATTAGGAATCAATTTCGAAATTCTATCTGCATCATTAAGAGGTAAATCTAAAACTCGAGCAGTATCGCGAATGGAAGACTTTGCAGCCATAGTTCCATAAGTGATAATCTGCGCCACTTGATTACTTCCGTATTTATCAATTACATAATCCAAAACTCTTCCCCTACCTTCATCATCAAAATCAATATCAATATCGGGCATACTTACACGCTCCGGATTCAAAAAACGCTCAAAAAGCAGATTGTACTTAATGGGATCGATATTGGTAATCCAAAGACAATATGCAACTACCGAACCTGCCGCCGAGCCCCTTCCTGGACCAACAGATACATCCATTTTTCTAGCTTCAGCAATAAAATCTTGACAAATTAAAAAGTAACCTGGATAACCTGTATTTGCAATTACTCCCAACTCAAAATCGAGTCTTTCTGTAATTTCATCTGTAAGTTCAGGGTATCGCTTTTTAGCACCTTCATAAGTAAGGTGTCTTAAATAATCATTCTCTCCGCGGTTCCCTTTGTCTTTTTCATCCTCTGAATGCATAAAGGTTTCGGGAATATCGAATTTTGGCAGCAATACTTTTCTAGCTAAAGTAAAAGACTCCACTTTATCTATAACTTCAGAAATATTTTCAATTGCTTCTGGAAGATCCTTAAAGAGGATTTTCATTTCATTAGAAGACTTAAAATAATACTCCTGATTTGGCAAGCCATAACGATAACCTCTACCTCTCCCTATAGGGGTTGCTTGCTTTTCTCCGTCTTTTACACATAATAAGATATCGTGTGCGTTTGCATCTTCCTTATCTATATAATAGGTATTATTACAGGCAATTAATTTTACTTGGTGCTTTTTTGCCATAGGAATCAATACATCATTTACCCTTTTTTCATCCTCCTGTTGATGCCGGTTAATTTCTACATACAAATCCTCTTTAAAGGTGTCTTTCCACCAGATTAAAGCTTCTTCTGCTTGCTTCTCACCAATGTTTAATATTTTACTTGGCACCTCTCCATACAAACTTCCCGTAAGTACTATAACTCCTTCTTGGTATTTTTCAATGATAGATCTATCAATTCTTGGAACATAATAAAACCCTTCAGTATATGCAATGGAAGACATTTTTGCTAAATTATGATAGCCTGCTTTATTTTTAGCTAGCATCACAATTTGATAACCATTGTCCTTATGACTTTTATTAAGGTGATCTTCACAAACAAAAAATTCGCAACCGACGATTGCTTTTAGCGTTTTATTTGATTCCTCTTCACTAAGCCCCTTATTATAATTATTTACTTGTTGAACAAAATGAAATGCACCCATCATATTCCCACTATCTGTAAGTGCAACTGCGGGCATTTTAAGAGCACTTGCGGCTTTTATTAAATCCTGAGTACTAGAAGTAGATTGCAATATTGAGAATTGCGAATGGTTATGCAGGTGAGCAAAAGGAGTTTCTTGAAGAGTTGCAACATTTTCTTCTAACTCTTTGATAGATATTTCTTGAGACTCTACTAATGACTCTAATTCTTTTCTTATTTTTTCTGAAGCCTTCTTGAGGTTGATATGCTTCAACCCTATTAATTCAATAGTTTCTGGATTGGCCTTTGAGTATCTATCGAAATAATCTGGTTGAGCCTCTAGTTCTTTTGTAGTAAATATTTGCCTTCTAACCAACTCTAAAAAACAACGAGTTGTAGCTTCCACATCTGCAGTAGCATTATGGGCTTCATTAAAAGATTTACTAAACAAAAACTGATGAAGCTCTGTTAAAGTAGGTAGTTTAAATTTACCTCCACGCCCACCGGGCAACTGACAAAGTTGTGCTGTAGTTTCGGTACAGGTATCTAATACCGGAAAGTTTGGGAGTGGGTTCTCCATACCAAGACGATGAAACTCTGCGCCCATGATATTATTATCAAAACCAATGTTCTGACCTACTAAAAACTTTGTTTTAGAAAGTGCTTCTGTAAACTTTTCAATTACATCTTCTAAAGGTATTCCTTTTTGCTCTGCCAATTCCGTAGAGATTCCATGAATCTTTTCAGCATCATAGGGAATATTAAACCCTTCCGGTTGCACCAAATAATCTTGATGCTCAATAAGAGTTCCGTCATCTTCATGTAATTGCCAGGCAATTTGAATACAACGAGGCCAATTATCACTATCTGTTAAAGGAGCATTCCATCGTTTTGGAAGCCCAGTAGTTTCGGTATCAAAGATTAAATACATAAAAAAGCTTGGAAGGTTACATTTTTTGGACTTTAACTACATTCAAAACCCAAGGTTTAAATGTATTAAAACGCAAGCTCAAAGAAAAAAAAAGTTATAAAGAATCGTTAGTTTTTTTTCACAAAAAAACCGCTCTAAAAAATAGAGCGGTTTTTCTTAAATTATATTTATTTTATTGATAAGACACATTAAATTGTCCTTCTTCTATTACATGATTTTCTGTAACAAAAGAAAAAGTTCCCGACACCACCTTAGTCTCCAGATTATGGTTTATAACCACAATGGTTCCTGATATCGCATCTTCCCCTACATTATCTACAGTATATTTTGCTGAAAATCCAATTTCTGGTAATTCATAAGAACCAGTTGCTACATCTATTGGAACTTTTAAAAATATCGAACTAGTGCTATTAGATGCTAAAATAACAATAGAATCTCCCGAATCTGCTGCATTTATTGTATCTGGACTTAATGGAACACCATCTACGTTAGCATCTAAATTCCCGTCATTTGGATCATTATCATTACCTCCTGCATATGGTACTTCAAAAAATATCCCATTATGAACAGAGATAGTATCCACCCCTGAAACCATAGCTGTGAAATTAAAGGTTCCTGATATAGCGCCTATAGATGCATTGCTATCTGTAATAATAATTTCACCAGTCCCTTCAGGATTAGTTTGATAAACAGAGCCTATAACATTTTCGAAAGTTGCATAATTAGAAGAGGTTCCGCCAACCACATAAGTTCCAACATTAATATCAGAAACTTTTAAGGTCATGGTTTCATTCAACGACAACCCTTCAATAAGGTAAGTTCCATTGGTGTTTTGCGAGGCTCTAGAGCTAGATGCTTTAAAAATTACGTTATCAATTTCAGCCTGTAACGCCGGACTATTCGTTTCAAGATCTTCACAACTAACAACAAAAAGCGCTGCGATAAGTAGTATTAATAGGTTTTTCATGATTTTATAGGTAAAAATGGGTTAATACAAATGTAAAAGAAAAAGTTTAATCTTTTGAGTTTCAACCAGAAAATATATTATCTTTGCACTCTTAAATTATGAACCGGGGTCGGGAACCTCAAAAAAATAATAGATATGCCCGTAAAAATTAGATTACAAAGACATGGTAAAAAAGGGAAGCCTTTTTACTGGATCGTAGCAGCTGATGCACGTTCAAAAAGAGATGGTAAGTACTTAGAGAAATTAGGAACTTACAATCCAAATGTTAATCCTGCAGAAATCAATATTGATATGGATGGTGCTGTAAAATGGCTTCATAATGGAGCTCAACCTACAAACACTGCCAGAGCAATTCTTTCTTACAAAGGTGTTTTATTGAAAAAACATTTAGCTGGAGGTGTTAAAAAAGGTGCATTTACTGAAGAGCAAGCGGAAGAAAAATTCAATGCTTGGTTAGAAGGAAAGACAAAAGAAGTTGAAGGTAAAATCACTCAACTTAGCGACGCTAAAGATAAAGAAGAAGCTGCTGCATTTGCTGCAGAAAAAGCAGTAAACGAACAACGTATTGCTGATGCAGCTCCTGTTGTAGAAGTAGTGGAAGAAACTACTGCTGAAGTAGCAACTGAAGAAGAAGCTCCTAAAAAAGAGACTATTGAAGATGTAGCTGCTGAAGCTGCTGAAGAAAAGGCTCCTGAAGCTAGCGCTGAGGAAACTCCTAAAGAAGAGGCTTAAATTTCTAAACTATGCAAAAGGAGGATTGTTTCTACTTAGGCAAAATAGTTAAAAGATATAGCTTTAAAGGGGAACTTCTAGTTAAACTAGATACAGACGACCCTAGAAAATACACTAAAACGGAATCAGTATTTGTTGAAAGAGACAATATGCTGATTCCTTTTTTTATTACAAGAAGTTCACTCCATAAATCTACTTTACTTCGCGTAAAATTTGAAGATGTAGATAATGATGAAGACACCGAACCTTTAATTAACACAGAAGTCTACCTTCCTTTGAATTTACTCCCAAAACTCGGGGAAAACAAATTCTATTATCACGAAATTATTGGTTATGCTGTAGAAGATGTTTCTTTTGGAGAGGTCGGAATAGTCTCTGGTGTTAATGATACTAAAGTACAAGCACTTTTTGAAATTGATCGAAATGGCAAAGAAATTCTGGTACCATTAATTGATGAGTTTATAAAAAAAGTGGACAAGGAAAACAAAAAACTAATACTAGACGTTCCAAAAGGATTGATAGAGATTTATATTTAGGAAATTAATATTCTACACTTTTCGATACATTTTCTTAGGAAAACACTCAAAGTACTAACTCCAAAGATTGCAGAGTGATACGAGGTACGAGAATCGTATCGAAGCAATCAAAGTCAAAGTCTCAAATGGAATTTAATTTCAAACAATTTACCGTTCAACAAGATCGATGTGCTATGAAAATTGGTACAGATGGCGTATTATTAGGAGCCTGGGTTTCATTAAACCATAATCCTGAAAGTGTTTTAGATGTTGGCGCGGGTACAGGAATCCTACCTTTACAAATAGCACAACGCTGTCATGCCGAAACTATTGAAGCTATAGAAATTGATGAAGCAGCATTTGAACAATGTGTAGCTAATTTTGAAAATTCTCCTTGGGGAGATCGATTGTTTTGTTTTCATGCTTCCGCACAGGAATTTGCTTCGGAAATGGAAGAAGAATACGATTTAATCATTTCGAACCCTCCATTTTATTCAGATGAATATAAATCTGAAGATGACAAAAGAAATACCGCTCGTTTTACAGACACTTTACCTTTTAGAGACTTAGCGATTTTTGCATATCAATTTCTTTCCAAAAAAGGAATATTTGCCTTAATACTTCCAAGAAAGGAAGAAGAGCAATTTATTGCATTGGCTTTAGAAGTTGGATTATTTCCGAAGCGAATCTGTCGTGTTAAAGGCACCACAACTTCCGAAGTAAAAAGAAGTTTGCTGGAATTTTCCTTTGAAAAAAAGGAAGTTATTTTCGAAGAGCTCACTATAGAGATTTCGAGACATGTGTATACAGAAGATTATATAAATCTAGTAAAGGATTTTTATATTAAAATGTAATTATACTTCTCTTAACAAAGGTCTTGTTAAACAAGTTGGGCCGCCACCTCCATAAACACTAATGTTTTCACCTTTATAACTAGTCACTTTACAACCAGCATTTATTAATGCTTCTTCCGTTTTTGGATTCCCTTGCACCATTAAACATTCTCTTGGACCAATAGCCAAAACATTACAACCCATAGATTCAAACTCTTCATCGGGAACTTCTACCAATTGATAATTCCTTTTTAAAAGTTCGTTTCTAAATCTTATAGGCATTAATGGCGAATAAACAACCGCTAAATCCTTATCCACAGGGCTCAGAATAGACATTAAATGAAACACATCTGAAGTCCCCTTATAATGTGGCAAATCTGCTACAACAACCTCAACGCCTTTTGGCTCTAATAGAGTCTTTAATTGTCTAATCCCTTCTTCATTGGTTCTATAGGTATGGCCAACTGCCAATGTTTTTTCATCTAACCAAGCTACATCACCACCTTCCAAAGTTCCTGGAGATTCGATGACACCTAAAATGGATATAGATTCATTTTTAAAAGCTTGCATCTGAGCATCGGGTTCATTTATTCTACCCGATTTCCCCATATTGCAAATAATCATTCCAAAATCTGTAGCTATTGCTGCATCTCGACAATAAATGGAATCGATGGAAACCTTTTCTTCATATGGGAATTGATGAATTAAAGCTCCATTCTTTTTGATTGCCTTTTGAAAAAAATCATATTCCTTTAATGACTTTTCATAATTTGGTTGACTTAAATAGTGTAGTTCTTGCCATTGTTGTTTTAGTAATTCTTCCGAAACAAAAGCATTTTTAACTGGTTTAATATATACGGATTGTAATTTTAAATATTCTGAATGATATGTTGTTTTCATTTATTTTCTTTGTTTTTAATCCACTTCATATAAATATATACAGGAATTCCAATTAATAATAACAAGAAACCGTAGAAGACAGTATCTGGTCCAGAACCATATATTGCCCAAAGTGAATATGTAAATCCTAGAGCGGACAATACAAAAGTTTTAAGCCAACTTTTTGTATGAAGCTTTTTTTCAATAACAATTAATGCATATGCTGCTGCTGTAAATAAGTAAGGCAATAAAGCAGCAATCGTTGTTAGTTGAACAATAAATTCAAATTGATCTACCAAACCTTCAGAATAGTTTATTAACATCACAATTGAAGACAATACACCACCAATTACAAAACCATTTACAGGCGCTCCCCTTTTGTTCTTTTTCTTAAAAAAATCTGGAAACAAATCATCTTTTGCAGTTACCATAGATATTTGGCCTGTAATTAAAATCCAGCCATTTAATACTCCAATACCTGATATTATAACACCAATTGCAACAAAATAACCACCATAATCACCACCCATAACCTTAGCGGCTTCTGCAAAAGGTGCAGGAGAATTTTGCAAGATATCCAGTGGCAATATCCCAAATAAAACAACAGTCCCTAAAATATATAAAACTGTAGTTATTATGGTTCCTAACATGGTTGCTCTTGGCACTGTTTTTTCTGGATTAATGATATCACTTGCTGGAATGGTAGCACATTCAATACCTAAGAAAGCATATAATGTTAATGTAGCTACTGCAGACAATGTTGAAAAATCACTTTTTCCTGTTAAATTAAAAGCTGGAAAATTATCCATTTTAAAAAAGAAAAGCCCAAATACGATTATAAATAATAAAGGCAATATTTTTATAATGGTAGTAATTAATTGAATTCTTCCAGATTCTTTAATTCCTCTAGAATTAATCCAAGTAAAAATCCAAATAAGCCCTAATCCTAAGGATACAGATAAAGTAGAATTTGTTGCTAATTCTGGCACAAAAAAACTAGCTGCTCCAATAACAGCAATTGCTATTGCTCCATTACTAACCCAACAAGCTATCCAATATCCCCAAGCTACTAAAAAGCCTATAAAATCCCCAAAACCCGCTTTTGAATAAACATAAGGACCACCACTCTTACTAACAATGATCTTACTAAAATTACTAAAAATCTTAGCTAAAACTAAAGCTCCAGCGGCTGTTAATAACCAGCCTAAGATACTTATGCTTCCATAATTTGACAATACTGCAGGCAAAACAAAAATACCTACACCAATCATATTACCAACTACAAGGGATGTTGCGGTCAATAAACCGATTTTTTCAGATTTAGCTTTCATAAAGTATTAAAATTGGTTAAGAAATAATTGTTTAAATTTAAAGTCAATTCGTGAATATACAATAATCAAAATAAGCCATGTCCAAAAAATTCCATATCGATCCCGACATTTCTCAAGCAGAAACCCTCCCAGCTTCATTTTATAAAGACCAAGAGGTTTTTAATGAGATTAAAGAAAAAATATTTTTAAAAACTTGGCAATGGATTGGGGATGAGGATTTAGTTGCCTTACCTCAATCTGTTTATCCTTTGGTCTTATTGGAAAACTACCTAACCGAACCACTTCTTTTAGTTAGAAATGAAAAAGATGAGATCAACTGCTATACCAATGTATGTACCCATAGAGGTAATTTAGTGGCTCTACATCCTGGTAAAGTAAAAAAGTTAAGTTGCATGTATCACGGCAGAAGATTCAATTTAAATGGGGAATTTGAACATATGCCAGAATTTGAAGACGCTAAAGATTTTCCAAGACCCTGTGACGATTTACATAAATTTTCCATAGAAAAATGGGGTCCCTTATTATTTGTAGGCTTGAATCCTGAATTTCCTTTTTCAGAAGTAATCGATAAAATGAAAGAACGGATAGGTTTTTTACCATTCGATGAGTTTGCATTGGACAGTTCAAAAACCAAGAATTTTTTAGTTCACGCTCATTGGGCATTGTATTGTGATAATTATTTAGAAGGGTTTCATGTCCCTTTTGTACATGAAGGCTTAAATAAAGTATTGGATTATGGTAGTTATAAAACGGAAACATACAAACATTGCAACCTTCAAATTGGATATACCAATGACGCTACAGAGGTTTTCGATTTACCCGAAGGCCATATAGATTATGGTAAAAATGTTGCTGCTTATTACTATTGGGTTTTCCCGAATATGATGTTTAATTTTTATCCTTGGGGGCTTTCTATCAATGTTGTTAGCCCTATTGACATCAATAGAACCAAAGTATCATTCACCTCTTATGTTTACGATCCCACAAAATTAGATAAAGGAGCAGGTAGCGATTTAGACAAAGTAGAGAGGGAGGATGAATTTGTGGTAGAAAATGTTCAAAAAGGAGTGAATTCATCTTTTTACAAAGCAGGAAGGTTTTCTCCTAAAAGGGAAAAAGGAGTACATCATTTTCATAGTTTACTTGCAAAATATTTAAATAATTAGGATTTAAATATTTGTATAATTTTTCCAAAGAATAAGTGCAAATATGCAAGGCATTAATTACTTTTGAAGAATAAATTTAAGACTATGAAACCTGATTTATTTGAAGCTCCAGATTATTACAATCTTGACGATTTATTAACAGACGAACATAAACTAATCCGTGATGCTGCCAGAGAATGGGTAAAGCGTGATGTTTCTCCAATAATTGAAGAATATGCTCAAAAAGCAGAATTTCCTGACCAAATTGTAAAAGGTTTGGCAGAAATTGGTGCATTTGGCCCTTATATTCCTGAAGAATATGGTGGTGCAGGGCTAGATCAAATTTCGTATGGTTTAATCATGCAAGAAATTGAACGTGGAGATAGTGGCGTTAGAAGTACTGCTAGTGTTCAATCTTCATTAGTGATGTATCCTATCTGGAAATATGGAAATGAAGAACAACGAATGAAATATCTTCCAAAATTAGCTTCTGGAGAATTTATTGGTTGTTTTGGATTAACGGAACCTGATTTTGGATCTAATCCAGGTGGAATGGTGACCAATTTTAAAGATATGGGCGATCATTATCTTTTAAATGGCGCTAAAATGTGGATTAGTAATGCTCCATTTGCAGATGTAGCTGTAGTATGGGCAAAAGATGAATCTGGAAGAATTCACGGTTTAGTTGTAGAACGTGGAATGGAAGGTTTTTCAACTCCTGAAACTCACAACAAATGGTCCCTTCGTGCTTCAGCAACTGGAGAATTAATTTTTGACAATGTTAAAGTTCCTAAAGAGAATCTTTTACCAAATAAATCTGGATTAGGTGCTCCTTTAGGTTGTTTAGATTCTGCTAGATACGGAATCGCTTGGGGTGCAATTGGAGCAGCAATGGATTGCTACGATACCGCTTTAAGATATAGTAAAGAACGAATCCAATTTGGAAAACCTATTGGACAGTTTCAATTACAACAGAAAAAATTAGCCGAAATGATCACCGAAATCACCAAAGCACAATTGCTTACTTGGAGATTAGGAGTACTTAGAAATGAAGATAAAGCTACCTCAGCTCAAATTTCTATGGCAAAAAGAAATAATGTAGATATGGCAATTACTATTGCTAGAGAAGCAAGACAAATGCTAGGAGGCATGGGTATCTCTGGCGAATATTCTATTATGCGTCATTCTATGAATTTAGAAAGTGTAATTACTTATGAAGGTACTCACGATATCCATTTATTGATTACAGGTATGGATGTTACTGGCTTAAACGCTTTTAAATAAAATATATAAATATTATAATTTTTAAAGGCTTCAATTAATATTGAAGCCTTTTTTTGTTCTAAAAATGTATCTTTATAAAAAACAAAATTAATGTCATCACAAAAAAGAATTACTCGGGCCTATCAAACTGCAAAGAGAATTTCTTTTAATGATAAATCAAAATTCATCCTTTTTAGTGATGTTCATCGTGGAGATAATAGTCTTGCAGACGATTTTGCTAATAACCGTAACGCCTATTTTCATGCACTTAAGTATTACAACAACCAAGGCTTTACTTATTGTGAATTAGGAGATGGTGATGAATTATGGGAAAACACATCCTTTAAATCAATCCTATATGCACATAAAGATATTTTTGATTTGATGAAACTCTTTTTTTCTGAAGGAAGATTAGTTCGTCTTGTTGGCAATCATGATATGGTATATACCAATCCAAAATATGTAGAAAAACATCTGCATAGTTACCTTAACCATACCACTGGTAAAGAGGAAGCTTTATTCCCTGGAATTACCTTTCCTGAAGCTTTAGTGTTAGAACATGAAGAAACAAAACAAGAGGTTTTTATGCTTCACGGACACCAAGCAGATTGGAGTAATTACAAAGCTTGGAAATTTAATCGGTTTATGGTTAGAGCCCTTTGGAAACAATTACAGATTTTTGGAATCGGAGATCCTACTAGCCCAGCTAAAAACAATAGAGAATTAATAAAAGTAGAACGGCGTATTAAAAAATGGATACAAGAACATAAAAATATAATTACCGTAATGGGACATACCCATCGACCTCGATTTCCTAATCCTGGAGAACTTGCATTATTTAATGATGGAAGTTGTGTTCACCCAAGAAGTATCACTGGTCTTGAAATTGAAAATGGAGCCATTTCTTTAATAAAATGGCATGTCGCTACTACAGATGATGGAACATTAAAAGTTGCAAAACGAATCCTCGAAGGACCAAAAAAAATAAGTGATTATAAAACCTTTTAAGCTACAACATTAATTACCTCTTCTATCTGAGGTGCATGTTTCTTAATTGTTAATTCCACGCCACTTTTTAATGTCATTTGGTTTACGGAACAATCTACACAAGCACCTACTAATTGTACTCTAACAATTTTTTCATCCTCAATAGATAGCAAATTAATATCTCCTCCGTCATTTTGCAAAAAGGGACGAATCTCATCTAAAGCTTTTTCTACTTTTGCATTTAAATCTTCTGCCATAAATTAATTTTTTATTGCAGAACAACCTGCTGTATTAGTCATTTTAATTACTTCAGTAGGGGGTAGATTCACATTTCTTTTTAATGTTTCTTCTACAACATCTCGAGTTAATTTCTCAAATGCAATTGCTAATGGAGTATTATCTTGTAAAGCTGCGGGACGACCATTATCTCCAGCTTCTCTAATGCTTTGCACTAAAGGAACTTCCCCTAAAAATGGAATATCTAAATCTTCAGCAAGGTTTTTTGCACCTTCTTTTCCGAAGATATAATATTTGTTATCTGGCAATTCTTCTGGAGTGAAATAAGACATGTTTTCAATAATTCCTAGAATTGGAACCTGAATATTCTCTTGTTGAAACATCGCAACACCTCTACGTGCATCCGCTAAAGCAACAGCTTGAGGAGTACTCACGATGACAGCACCGGTTATAGGCATAGACTGCATGATACTTAAATGGATATCTCCAGTTCCTGGAGGTAAATCGATCAACATAAAATCTACTTCTCTCCAATCTGCATCAAAAATTAGTTGATTTAAAGCCTTAGATGCCATAGGACCTCGCCAAATTACTGCTTGCTCTGGACTTGTAAAAAACCCAATTGAAAGAACTTTTACCCCATAGTTTTCGATGGGTTTCATTTTACTTTTACCGTCGATTGTAGTAGAAAGAGGTCGTTCTTTTTCTACATCAAACATCATTGGAATAGAGGGACCATAAACATCCGCATCTAAAACACCAACTTTAAATCCCATTTTAGCAAGAGATACTGCTAAATTTGCGGTAACTGTAGATTTACCAACTCCACCTTTCCCTGAAGCAATAGCGATTATATTTTTAATCCCTGGTATGTTTTTTCCTTTTATTAAGTTAGGATTTGCAGGTTGCACAGGTGCCTCAACTTTTATGTTTACGACAACCTTTGCATCTTGAGAAACTTTTTCTTGAATCGTTTTAATAACGTCTTCTTCTGCTCTCTTCTTAATGTGCATTGCTGGAGTTGTAAGTAATAAATCTACGACAACTTCATCTGCAAAAGTGATAACATTTTTTACTGCACCACTTTCCACCATATTTTTACCTTCTCCTGCAACAGTAATTGTCTTAAGAGCTTCAATAATATCTTCTTTCTTAATACTCATAGCTTAACATTATATTAATGATCTAAATTATAGAGTTTTATTCGAGCAAAACAGACTGCTAATTTAGACTAATTCTAAAGTACAAATATACAAGGAAATCTTTGATAATTGTTTAGTTAAACTGAAATGATTAAGGCAATCTAGCAGCTTTTTGAATGTTTTAACAAAAGGGTTTTCACTGTTAAATTGAAGAGGTAATCTTTATTTTAGCTTAGAGTAATTCATTTTGAGGTTCCCAAAACAACTTTTCAAAATCTTGAATCTGATTTTCTTTAACCTCTACGCCTTCACTTTCTAGTAATTGCTGCATTAAATTAGTCCCTTCAAAATGATGCTTGCCAGTAAGCAAACCTTTTCTATTTACAACACGATGTGCAGGTACATCTGGATTATTATGAGATGCATTCATTGCCCATCCTACCATTCTTGCACTTTTAGGAGAACCCAAATAGTTAGCGATAGCTCCGTAGGAAGTTACACGACCGTAAGGAATTAATGTCGCGACTTGATATACTTTTTCAAAAAAGCCTAAGTCTTTCACCATTACATATTGTTTATAATTTTAATAAATGTGATGATCGAAATAATTGTGGTTACCAAGCCTATTAGGTAATTCATATTTAATTTATTCAGTTTACGTTGGTTTTCTTTTGGTCTAAAGAACCAAATATAAACTCCCATTACGATAAATGTTCCAATGGAAGAACCTACTACTGTTGCCAAAATATTTAGATTGGAGAAAGTAAACCATCCAAAGGAAGAAAATGTAACACTCATATATACCCAATAAGGTATTGGCAAAAAGTTGATTGCACTTAATATAAATCCTAAAAAGAATCTATTTGTTTTGGAATGATTACGAGCTTCTATTGGTTCTTTTCTAACATCTTTTGCTATAAAGAAAAAATAAATAGATACACTTACAAAAACCCCTAAAACCACTTTTTGAAGTAAGGCAATAATCTCTGGATTCCTATCTAAATATCTTGCAAAAACAAGAGCTAATAAAGTTTCTAAAAGTACTGCTAAGGTAACCCCTGTAGCAAATAAGATCGCTTTCTTTCTGCCTTCATTCATGCTTATTTTTGCAGAATACATGTTTAATAAGCCAGGAAGAGATGTTGCTATTATTGCTCCTATAATTCCAAATAATAAGTGCAATATAAAGTTCATAAAAGCTTAATTAATTTGTTAAGATACTAAAAATCGTTTTAGGAGAATTTGAATCGCAAATAAGTAATCTTCTTATCTATTGCTAAATATTGATTTTCATAAAAAGTTTGAATTTCCACAACATCTTTAGGTGCATTAGTGGTTCCATACACATCGTGATGTGCATATTCTATTTCCAATCCTTTTCCGTGCAGCAAGCCTAAGGTATAGCCATGCATAAATTCGCTATCGGTTTTTAAATGCACAACTCCATCTGGTTTTAGTACTTTTTTATACTTATCTAGAAATTCTGAATTTGTTAATCGATGCTTTGTACGCTTATATTTTATTTGTGGATCTGGGAAGGTAATCCAAATTTCATCTACTTCATTTTCAGAAAAAAGCAAATCAATTAATTCAATTTGAGTTCTTAAAAACCCAACATTCGTTAATCCATCTTCCAATGCAGTTTTTGCGCCTCTCCAAAAACGAGCGCCTTTAATATCGACTCCAAGAAAATTTTTCTTAGGAAACATTTTAGCCAAACTCACAGAGTATTCACCCTTACCACAACCCAATTCAAGAACGATAGGATTATCATTTTTAAAGAAGTCTCTTTTCCAATTCCCTTTTAATTTAAGAGAATCATTGAACACATCTTCTCTTGATGGTTGAATAACATTAGAAAAAGAATCGTTTTCCTTAAACCGTTTTAATTCTGTCTCTTATACACATCTCCGAGCCCACGAGACAGGCAGAA
>OJDV01000356.1_pt1 | contig 16476 bp, 12 predicted proteins | sample 1592911 | NCBI WGS metagenome assembly OJDV01 (sample SAMN05416860, study PRJEB24817) | seawater metagenome | isolation source: Sea water | place: Canada:Atlantic | collected 2013-11 | reverse complement strand
AGATCGTCGGCAGCGTCAGATGTGTATAAGAGACAGGTTGATAATACACTTAAGTCTGACAAGAAGTATATAAAATTATCTAGAAACTGGAGTTCTAAATGATTAAAAAAACTAATAAATGCATAAGGTTGTACTTAAGGAAAATATGATGCCGTAATCCTATTATTTTACCAAGGACAAGGTCCTCTATACCAAGTTTCTTTATCTGGTCGAGCACGCCATTTGCTAGGACATTCAAATGGGTTTATTTCAAGAGTAGCGACAAAACCAAATATCTCTGGCTGACCATCGTCTGATAAATCATCATCATAAATAAAAACAACTACACCTTCAGTTGGGTTTAATTCATTTAATGTTTCTTTATCTAATGAATAATAGCAATTATCATCACTGTCTCCGCTGAATCCACATGCATTAAAATCACACCAAATGTGAGGAATATTCATAGGTGGTGGTTTTCCTTCCATATTCTTACTCACGATCATCCTTTAATATAAAAGAAAGAGTTTGTTTAGCCAGCTTTTCAGAAGCAAGAGTAGAGTTATTATCTAATGCTAATTGCCCTAATATTTCAATAGCTTCATTTTTTTTATCTTGTCGATTAAGAATTAAGGCTTTGTTTACCATTAATATTCCATAAGTTTCTTTATCGGGGTTTACAGATAAACCTTTTTCAATAGATGTTAAAGATGAAGAATCATCTTCAGACAGTAAGGAAATTTCTTTCCAACCAGGAGCATAACTAGAAATATTTTTAACTAAATTCCTAACTGCTTCGGCTTTTTCAGAAGGTTTCATCCACTCAAGGCTTACGTAACCTAAATATAAACCTTCAGGAAAAATTCCGCTTGCCTCACCTTCTAGTGTATAAATCGCTGTTTTGGTAGTAAAAAACCCTTTTGTTGACATCAAGTCAACTTGTTTATATAACTCTAGTGCCTTTGAGTTTTCTCCCATTAACAAATAAGTGAATGCCATATCATAAACTGGATAAGCCCAAAGAGGGTCTGATTTGTTAGCTTTTCGAAGAAATTCTAAGGACTTTTCAAAATCACCTTTTTGTCCATATTCACGACCTTTATTATGTAATTCAATAGCTTCTTGATTAACACTTTTTTCTGATATTACTTCCCACTTGGCTGTTCCAGAATATCCAACTAAATCTGATTTACTAAGTACTTTTCCATCAATATCTTTAAAGACAATATCACTTGCAATAGATTGACAGTTTATTAATAGACCGAACACTAGAAAGGCATTAATTATTTTCATTTATCTTTTTTCCTTTTGTTAATTGTGTGTTACTCATCCAAAACCTTTTCTATTTAAAAGTATCTTTAAATGGTATGGCTGCAATTTGAAATTCGTCTTCATATAATATTTTACCTGGACGATCTGTAATCAATTGTTTAACAGGAACATCATGGGCCTTTAAAATCTCAATATACTCTCTCATTTTTGAAATGTGTGTAACTGCGCTTGATTTAAACCAACTAATCGCATTTGGGTTAGAGTAATGATTACTTTCTAATGCTTGTATATCTGGGACCTTTAGATTGTTTGTAAACCAAAGCATCAATGATTTGCGAATATTTATTTCGTAGTCATATAACTGTCCACTTTCATTTAATATACCACCATCAACAAATATACCCATCTCGCGGCCTGAGTCTTCATCATTTTCTGGTACAACAAATCTAAGATACATAATTATCTGCTGGAACATAGCTATTTATTATCATATTTCCGAATTATTTTTTGCATTTTAGTTCTGAGCTTCCATCTCACCAAACTTTTGGAGTTCTGATAACTCTTGTTTTAATTTATCTATATTCCCTTCAAAGAATATTTCGAATGTACTCTCTACAGTACTACCATCCAACGCTATGAACATTTCTAGCCATCGAATAGTTTTTGATTTACCGAAACCAAACAAAGTTTTTACTTCTTTTGGAAATATAATACCAACAATATATGTGTATTCTGACGGACTACCCATAATGGATACCCAATAATCTGTACCATTGATGGAGTTTTTTACCGATATGGTCGCTTCTGATCCACCGTTAGATTTCCCGAGTTGAGTCATCCAAGGAAAAGAACGAAATTCCTGTACAAATTTTTTGTAATCGACAGTGCCCATTTCATCGTATTTATCAAATGGGTATCCAGCCATCTGGAAATTATAAGTAAACTTCTCGCTCATTGTCACTCCTGAAAATATGAGAGTAATTAAAAATAATGAATCAAAACACTTCTATTTAAAACACCTTTTCGGTGCTTATTGATTTTGTTTTATTATAACCTGGTTAATATAATATCGGATTCGCAATCCATTTCATCCTTAAACTGAAAGTTTAAATGAAGTTCTCCTATTCTAAAATCCATTTGGGATAATTCATCATAAGATCCTGTGCAAATAATGGAATGTACGAGTTTACTAGTAATTTTGTAAGTATCACCTAACTCAACAACTGGGTCATCTTCAAAACCTTGTGTAAGTGACTCTTCATCTCCTTCTTCCCAAAAGCCTATCCCAGCATCTAGAAAAAATCTTTGCCATAATTCTTTTTCTTGCAACTTCAATACAATCATGTAGATGTTTTCAAGATTGCCTTCTTCATAGAATGCAAAGAACCTTTCAACTGTCATGCCTTTTAAATTATCACAATTAAAACTGTGATCGTTTACTAGTCTACTCCCCGTCATCTTTTGAACTCGGTATGTAATAAAAGTTTTAAATAAGTGGATTATTATATGTCGTCAAAATAAATTACTGATCTGTAATTTTTATACCATGATAATATTTAGTGTTTTAAAACACCAACAATACCTTTATTTATACTAGATTCAGGGATGATTATAACTATTTTTCTGTAGTTTTTCGTATATTAGAGCTATAAAACAATAGTAATATTATTTAATATCAACAACTTAAACTAAAATCAGCCATGATGATACTCTATTACCTGAAAATAACGCTAAAATGAACATTTCCTATTTTTCATGATGATACTATCACCGTAAAATAACCAAAAAATAGCTCTTTTTAGGCTATATTTGCCCATTCTATGATGAAACTCTATTCCATGCTTACATGACACAAAAACTGGTTTGTATGTTTACTTGGCAGAAGATAAAAAAATTGAAGACTTGCCTGAAGAATTACTCAAGCTCATTGGTAAATATACGCATGCCTTGGAACTAGATTTATCTAAAAAAACCAAACTAGCCAACGAAGACATCGAAAAGGTCAAAGCCAATTTAAAAAACCAAGGTTACCATGTGCAATTGCCCAGGGATATTGTCAAAGATGTTTTGAAGTATCAGTAAGACAAATAGTTATAAAAAAAGTGTCTTGGTATTCTCCAAAAAAACATAATCCATTTTAAGCCACAATCTTTATTATCAAGAATAAATGTGTAATTAATTGGTTAAATTCCAAATGGAATCTTGTCATTGTATTAAGTATTTATACGGTAGGATTCGTTAATTAGTACTTTGTAGGGTTTAGCTGAAAATGAAAATAAAAACTACTATCATAATCTAAATTCTATCACTTGAGAGATATTATGAGACTAATGAAGATTTTATATTTAGTAACAATCCTCGCGTTTTCGCTTACAAGTTGCAAAGTCGTGCAGTTAAAAGAGTTAACCCCTGAGTTGATACTTCCTGCAGAATTTGAAGCAGATTTGAGTACAAACAATATTGGAAATTGTCCTATTGTTGATGGAAAATTTGAGGAATCATCCAAATCTTTTAGCAAAATTGATGGAAAGTACGAAGATTTAGAATCTCGTGAATATGATTTCATTAAAGTTTTAGCAGTAACAAACAAAAATGCCGAAAAAGATTTTAAAGTAGACTTGGATGAACAAATCCCTAAAAACAAGCAATTTTTTGAAATATTACAACCCTCTGAAGAACGGCTAATATTTAAATTTATGCACGAATCTGGCAAATTGATTGATGTGATTGAACTCACCAAGAATTCAGGATTCAAGTGCATCGATGGTTATATTGAGTTCCCAACAGATATCCACCATGGCGCAAGTGATGGAATGATTGTCAATTCTCAATCAAGTATACGTATCAGAAAGTTAACAGACGGATCGCTATTTTTTCATGAAATCATTCTCCCTTACAAGAAAAATGTGTTGCGTGAAAGCCCAAAACCGAAGGAATGGTATTATAAATTTAAATCAATTAATCCATAATTGAAAAGGAAGGGATCAGCTCCATAGTGAAAAATTTAAATTCCATTCCTGTACCACGCTGAAGTAACAATTTCAGCGTGGTAAGTTTTCTCAACAAAAAATATCAATCATCATTCAAATCCATTAGAAAATATAATCCCACTATTCCCTGATAACTCTACAATCACATCTGAGGCTTGAGATGCTTCACTTATTTTCACTGCTGCCTGATAGAGTCCTTCTTGAATTGGGCTGAATTCTATTTCGAATTGACATTGACCATTTGATGGCAATATTGCACCTGTACATTCGTCATCTAAAATAGGTATCTCAAACAATTCTGAATCTGGACCAATAATAGTGATGACATCGATAGTGATGTTTTTATTACCTGTGTTAGTGATTGTTATGCTCCTTGGCATGGAAATGGTGCCTGCAGGAATGTCGCCGAAATCTACCGTGGCTTGAGATGCTTGAAATTGTGGTGGATAGTATTCTACTGCACCAATGTCGCAAGTTGCGATGCCATTTCCGTCGCCGTCTTGTGGACGTGCCAGCCCTCTTGAATCCGTGGCTGGACAGCCTCCGCCAGACATGGCTTCTACGGTAAGACTATCTAAGCGAGGTTCTAAATAGGGTATTGTATTTCCTGAAGCTTTAAGTGGACTGAGTTTGGTCTTATTGTCGGCCACTTGAATATCGCTATTCTGTGTTGTTAGGTTACATCCGTTTAATTCTCCTAACATATTATTGCCATTGGAGGTTAGTACAGCTGTGCCTTCAACTGCGCAGTTAAATGGTACTTCTAGTAGTCCTGGTGGTTGGTAGTTGCCAGCCAATATAGAGCCAGTGATTGTGGCTGTGGCTGAGTTGGCCACTGTCAGCGCTCCTCCGCTGATACCGCTGGCACCTCCAGTATCACCTGAATTTCCAGTAATTGTGACGTGGTTGAGTGTGTAGCTTCCTGCACCTAGATACAAACCGCCACCCTGATTCCCGGTGATGGTTACGTTCTCTAAAATGCTATTGGTGGATCCTTGGGGCCAGGACCAGATTGCACCACCACTGACTGCGCGATTGCCATCAATCAGTGTATCGCGAATATCTATCATTTGGCCGGCATTAATTGCACCGCCTACAGCACCATCAGCCACGCCTCCAGTGATTCTTGAGCGGCGCATGACCAAGTTTCCATCGTTTGCACGTATTCGGCCACGGGCGATTGTTATGTCCTCGATACGCAAAGTGGCATCATTACTGATGATCAATACATAACTGCCGCCATTGAAGCCGTCAATAATACTTTGTGACGCACCGTTTCCTATTAGCACTAGATCATCTGTGGACTCAATTGATACAAAATCTTCAATCGTGTAAACACCGCTACCCAGTGAAATGACCTGCTGACCTGGCATGGCGTTGGATTCATCTATGGCGGCACGCAGTGTGCAGACACCGTCTTCTGATTCGCAAATGCCATCACCATGATTGATATCGGGTTTATCCAAAAAGCCGTCTTCTACCGCGTCAACGTACAAATCAGCCAGTGGAACAACATTAAAGACATGGGCAACCTCGTTGTTAGGATTGACATCAACTTGATCCAATGTTGCCTGGGCAGAAAAAGCCAAAACTGTTCCAACACTGGCGTTGGCATCAACACGAGCAGTAATGCTTGCGTGACTGGAAAAACCAGGGCTTAATGTTCCGATATGACAAGTCACCTGCAAACCAGAAAGACTACAACCGTTACCGTTGACTGAAATGGATCCGGGTATTAATCCTTCAGGTAAATCTACACTCAGAACTACACCTGTGGCTGTGCTTGCAAGCCCTGCTGATGGCGGGTTATTCAGCGCATTAAACTGTACATTGATGAGTTCATTGGGTAGCGCTCGTTCACTTTGTGCTTGTGAAGACATAACCACGTCCAAACCATCTATCGCATCTACCGAAAAGCTACCACAACCTGTTAATGATTCTGGAGTTGTGGTCTCGCTGCCATCATCTCCATCCACTCGGTCAACAAGACACAATTCCACGGTATAATTTCCTGGTGTTGAATAAATGTGCTGGCCTGTAATTGTGCCTGCCCCATTTCCAGATTGTCCAACCTCTGGTCCGCCGCCATTCGCAGTGGTTTCATTTTCTATGGTTCCATCGCCCCAATTCACAACCAGCCGATGCTGTTCATCTGGATCTGGGTCGTTGAACTCGGCATTTAACCGATAAACAAATCCAACGCCAACAGTGGCATTATCTGGAGGCATGACCATTGGTGCATCGTTTATTTCCGCCACAGTCAAGATCACTACTTCAGGATCAGAAACAAGCACACCATCTCCAACTATGAAGGAAAATGTTTCTGTGGCCTCTAATGTGCTGTAGAAATTTGGATTTGGTGTGTAAGTGGCTTGATTGCCTGATATCTGTACCGATCCATATTTGGGGTTTGTTGCAATAGAAAAACTCAAGCTATCTAATGTGTCTAAATCTGATCCGTCCAGCGTAATGGCAGTCGGCGTGTCTTCATCCAGTACGATTGCTATTCCTGGTGTGGCAACTGGTGGGCGGAAATTGCGCAACACTTCTACTTCGACATCAGCAGTGGCGCTTCTGACAGGTTGACCCGATTCAATATCTCTGACTCCATCACTGACGCTGAATGCAAATTGGTCAATGCAGTTAGCGCTATCTTGACAGGCGAAATCATTGTTAGATTGATAGACAAGCTCTGCCCAATCAGCGCCTTGGTCTGTAAATGGTGTTAACAAGGAAATGTGTAGCAAATCAGTGTCTGGATCAAATATGTAGAAGCGATCCGCATTAGCTGATACATCCTGTGGTGTACCAAAATCACCCAAGACGAAACAGCTGCCATCACATTCGCTTTCGGCTTCGCCAGCGAAGAATCCATCAGTAGTAAATCTTTGAATACGCGAATTTCCAACATCGGCCACATACAGGGTACCACGTGGATCTACATCAATGCCTTCTGACCCTCGGAATTGTCCAGGTCGGCAACCAAAGTTACCATTATTGGTAAAGTCGTAGCCGCAGAAGTCACGTTCTTCTTGGCTAATGATTGGTTCAATCCCACAGATGGTATCGGTACAAGAGTATCCCACACTGCGTTTGTTGAAGGTATCACAGACCGCCTCATCACCTAGTGCTAAATCAGTATCACATCGACCCAACCAGCCCACAAACGAACCCATCTGTGCCATGCCGTTGTCGTCGATCCACGAGGGAGAATATTTGTAAATTCGATTGTTACGTGACGCATATAAATTACCCTCACCATCTAACGCCAATGCACCCGCATCAACCGCAGTGTCTGCAATATTAGTTACATCATCACTTATCACACCAACGACCAGCGGTAAATTACCAGACTCTTCTAGCACATATATGCGACCGTTTTCTTGCATCACATAAAGCAGGTTATTGGCATCAACAACGGCACTGAGGGCATTGGGAATCTCACAGGTGTTGTGTGGTAGGTTGACCGTGCAACTCTGATCCGAACCATCAGGAGCACGCTCATTCAGGTTTCTCAAATTAAAATCACTGATTTCATTAAGCTCAAGGTCATAAATGGTCACACCAGATCGATCTATTCCCCCTTGATCACGAGTTCCAATAATTCGATCGTTAAATTCGTCTACAAGAAGATCAACAAAATCATCATTATTTGTCATTGTGGAAAATTCAATTTCACCCGACGGTCCAAATCGAACAACTCGTTGCTCTAAACTATATACTTCTGGAGTACCCCCTTGACAATTCACCAGTCCATTGTCAACCATATAACTGCGGCCGTTATCACCCACATCGAACTTTACGGCGCCCAATGGGAATGGCAAATCAAAATTACGACTAGAACCTTGTCCATTTTGGCAGGTGTCACGAATGGTTTGATCATCTGCTTCTCCTGGTGCTGCCTGCAAACGAAAGTCTTCTACAAAATACGGATACAATGGCGCTACGAAGAAACCGTTTTCTGGATATTGCTCAACATAAAATTGCAAAGGATCATTATCTGGATCATTGCCTTCAAGGCGAATGGTTGTTGGTTCGAAGGTCACGGCTTCTTGTCGATTCACGCCGACTTGCGGAATCGGTGCTGGTTCATTATTACTGTTTTTGATATTAACAATTTGCACTGCACTTGTGCTATTTCCAGAAGCATCAATGGCTGTCCATGTGACTTGGTGAAGGCCTGTAGTTAACGGCAAGGTAGCATCATTGCTAATGACTGGACTCAAATCAACAAAATCAAACACCAACGGTTGACCCAGGTCATTCACCTGAGTTGTTCCTACTTCAACGATGTCTGGCGGTGGAACAATCGCAGGTGGGCGGATATCGACTACTTCCACAGTCATCGTTGCAATGGTTTCATTTCGTTCACCAACAAGGTTTGGACCAAGGTCCTTTGCCGTCCATGTGATTTCAAATGTCTGGTCTATTGATGAGGTAGAGACAGGCCAAAATAGTCGCAAATTTTCTTCAGGGTAACTGGCACTGAAAGTCGTATCACGACCACAGGCATCACTAACCTGAAACATCTGTTCTAAAATGCGGAGATAATTATTTGCCGAAACGCCACCCGGCTCGTCCGCTTCAATTTGTACGTGAATATTACCATTGACCAATGTTGCTTGAATCCGGTTTGAATCAAAAGGTTGAGGATCGATTTCGGGAGGCACTTCGTCGTATACTCTAATAAATTGATACACGTCTCGAGCATTGTTAATCCTCCAACCTGAGAAGAAGACTGTGTCATTTGCGATTAAAATAGCCTCGCGGATCACATTAATAAGAAGCCCCTTCCACGGTTGTGCTTTTGCACCCGGAGGAATGCCCGGTATAAGTGGTGCGAACAAGTCAAGTGCAGACATTCGCGCATTGACACGCCAACGTAACTGGCGATCACCAATTGGAAAACTCAACACTCGTTCATCTGCATAGGGACATTCGTACCTCGGTCCTGTACCATCAAGTTGACTGAATCGAACCGATCCATCGTCACGGCAATCTTCATAAATTCTGTCAGTGGCTTCTAATGAACCTGATTCCGCCCAGAAACCTAGGTCCAGACTTGGCGAAATTTCAGGTGTCGGTTGGTTATAAAGCAACACCACATCGACCTCGGTATTATGATGATAAACCGTGGGCGAACCTAAATCTCCCCAATTAGTGTTACTTCCTAAACTGACACCTAAAATATTTTCGTATTCGTAAGACATGTGTGGTTGTTCGAATTCCACCTCACAGACTCCCGGAGGAACGCGTATGGTTCTACTATCAGGTGGTTCAATATATGTGAGACACCATTTCAACGCCAAATTTGTGGCATAAGCAGTGCCTTGGGCAAGAACTCCTGCCCCAGGGACAAGTGAAGCGCCAAATGAAATATTGTGAGCGATGCCAAGTGGCGTTTGACAGAGCACTGCTATGTCGTTACCAGTACTGCCACGATTTTCAGATTGTGTAGCCATTTCAGCCCACGCTACATCAAGTGTAATTTCTGATTTTCCTTTTGGTGCATGTGCAACGCGCAACGCAATGCGATCAAATGGCTCACGTGATCGAAGACCCATCACACCATCTGAGGCTTCTACTGAATTAGATCGTGCTTTGTCATTCATGGCAAATAGTTGTGATCCCAATCCATGTTCGCCACGATAGGCTGTCATTTCAACCACCACATCAGTTTTCACAGAATTAACATGCAACAATAAAGAGGTGATAGGTTCTTTCAAAGCAAGGATTTCAGGTTCTGAACCTATAACGAATTGACCCTTGTGGGTTAACAGGGCCTCTAAAGAAGCAGGTTTGAAAATCGCATCACCTGTATCAGATCGGCCGCTTTTAGCATTCTTTCCAATCAAGTCAACAAATTTAGCCTGGTTTGGCACATCAAACATTGGTTCAACTAATGGAGTTGGTTGAGCATGTATTGCACTGGCAAACAAAAGGATCAGAACAAAATAATTTAATTTTTTAAGTATAGACATAGCGGCTTCTTTTAATTGGCTTATTAATAGAGGCGTCAACCATCATCTTTTGGGATCATTTAATTACAAATTATTCAAAGCTTCTTGTGTTTTAATTGTTCTGGTGTCTCCCGGTGGGAATGCCTTGGTGGCATGATTTAAAACGGCTTGCCAGTGTGTTTTGGCAGCATCTTTATCACCCAATCCTTTTGCCGCAACACCCAAATCATAGCGTGTCCAAACCGTTACCCAGCTGTCAGGACCATCTAATGTTTTTCGTGTTTCCCAGGTTTCATTCAGTATTTTTTGGGCTTTATCAAACTGGCCTTTGGCGTTATAGACTCGACCTAAACCTTGTTTCGCAGTCATCAGAACGTAGTCAGGTTTTTCACTGGCTGCCTGCATGATTTGCACCGCTTCGTTGAAGCTTTTTTCAGCGGCATCAAGGCGTCCCATGCCCAACTGACCACGACCAACCAGATTCAAGTCATAAGCCACATATGGATGTGAATTACCACGTGCCTTGCGTTCAATGGTCAAAACTTCCTCAGAAAATGGCAAGGCTTGTTCATACTCCTCTAATTGATTGTGAAGAAAGGCTTTCATCAATAGTATGCCAGCCAATTCTGGACTGTCAGAAGCATGCACTTGTCGCGCTGCTTTGATTGCTGAGTCTAAAAGTATTTTAGCCTCTTCTGTGTGGCCTGCCTGCGTCAAACCACCCGCTAAATTGGACTGACCATCAATGACTTTTGGATGCAATTCACCAAAGCTCAATTTGAGAATACGCAACGATTCACGGTAATGCTCAATGGCTTTATCAAATAACCCTTGGTGATCATAGGCCATGGCAACATAATTGTGTGCGGTACCAACGCGATCATGGTCCGGTCCATGCAAGGCGGTACGAATTGCCAGGGATTGTTGATGATTTGATAAACACACATCAAATTGACTTTCTCTACAAGCCATAACTCCAAGGTTATTTAAGGCCGTAGCCACCATTCTGTGGTTTTCCCCAAACCTTTGTATGACTGTATCTTTGGCTAGAGTTGAATGTTTTTTGCTGTCCTCTTTATTGCCAAGATTGAAAGTAGTATCTGCCAATAACAAATGTAAACTGGCAAGTCTCTCCACATCTGCATCATCCACAACATCTAGTTGCGCCAAAGCCTTTTCTATGGCTGATTTGGCATCTGTATATTTACCTAGTTTCAAGTAAGCTCGGCCAATGGTTTGATAGAGTTGTGTTTGTAAAAGAGGTTCATCAGCCAGCTCTGAATCAATGTCTTGCAATCCTTGATCTAATAATGCTTTTGGTTCAATCGCTTGACCTTGTGCAACCATGGGATTTGCACGATCAAATAAACTCACCATGAATTGAGAAACACGATCAGACCGTTCAACTTGTGCCAATACCCGTTTTTTTTCAATGTCTAATCGATACAAATGAAAACCCAATAACAATGACACCAAAGCTGTAAAGATAACGGCTGTAGCAACCACTGTCGTATTTCGTTTACAAAATAGCCTGACAGATTGCCAAAAACCAGGAGGCTTCATCAAGATGGGTTCATGGTTGACAAATCGCTTAATATCCTGGGCTAACAAGCTGACACTTTGGTACCTATCAGTCGGATCAGCTTGACAGCATGCGAATAAAATGGGATCGATGGCAGGATCATTGTTTTTGGTTAATCTACTCAGTGGCGTTGGTTGCTCTTTTTGCAATAAATTCGCTATTTCACCAATAGACTTATCTTTCAAATCATGTGGGCCTTGCCCACTGAGCAAATGATAAAGCAGCACACCCAAAGCATACACATCTGTGGCAGTGGTTAGCAAGCCACCGTTTAATTGTTCCGGAGAGGCAAACTGTGGCGTCATGATACTGGTCATTGAACCCGTATTGGCATGACCCTGGTCTTCATCGATCCATTTTGCAATGCCAAAGTCCAGTAATTTCACTTGCCCAGAATCATCAATCAATACATTCGCTGGTTTAATGTCCCTGTGCACGATCAGACGTTGATGAGCAAACTGAACCGCAGCGCACAAATCGAGAAACAAATCTAAACGTTGGCACTGATCCAAATCATGTGTATTTGCATAACTTAAAATATCTTCTCCTTGAACATATTCCATCACCAGATAAGGCTGGATGGTTTCGTCACCAATTTGCCACTGTCCTCCATCTAACAATGTGGCAATATTCGGATGCTGCAAACTGGCCAACACTTGCCGCTCTTCAACAAAGCGATGGCGTAAATCCTTCTGACCTGATCGCATAAGTTTTATCGCGACTTGACGCTCATATTCGCCATCATCTCTTTGTGCCAAATACACATCACCCATGCCACCACGACCCAAAAGATTCAACACGCGCCAAGGACCTATGCGTTCCGGTGGTTTTTCTTCAAACACTTGACTGGCTGAAACTACTGCAGATTCCAAAGAATCTTTATCAGATAGGTGTACCTTCAGCATGTCTTGTAATGTTTTTAATAACTCAGGATATTTTTGCTCAAAGTCAGCAATCGCCTCTGCTCGGCGTGTTTCAGGCAATTGAATGATGGCCTGGAAATGCTCATCTAATAGTGAAAAAGATTGATTGTTCATGGTTTGATTTGGCTTCCTATCCAAGCCCTCGCGGTGATAAGGTCTCGTTTTACAGTGGCTTCACCTACAGCAAAATGCTTGGCCATTTCCTTAACCTTCATACCACCAAAATAATGGCACTCTATGACTTCTGCTTTTCTTGCATCAAATGAATGTAACTGAATCAATGCAGCTTCCAAATCCAAAATCTCGAAGGTACTGTTTGGCTCATCTGCAAATTGATTATTAATGTTGATGGTGATTTTTTGTGGATTATTCCCACGTTTATGGGCATGTCGGGAACGGGCTTCGTCCACCAAAACATTACGCATAACTTTGGCCATAATAGCCATCCAGGCCAGTTTTGAATTGGCAGATTGATGGCCTTTTAACCAACGTATCACCGCTTCATTGACCAATTCTGTTGTTTGAAATGCTTGACCTGACTCACCTCTTAATTGGCGTCGCGCCATGCGCTTAAGTTCTGGATAGGCAGCATTGATCAAATCGTCTGTAGACAATTCTTTATCATTGGTCATTACCGATTCTACATCTGAACTGTTTTTTTCTGCCATCAAACCCTTCAATCAAACAAACATGAGTCCAACAGACCCACACTCCATTGAATTATGGAGTTTAATGATTATATCAGAAAGCAAAAGACATAAAAAGAAAAAAACATTTCACCATAGACCTAATAAATAACAAAGAATCATTGAATCTACTTACTGAAATAAGAAACTTTCTAGTTTACCAGGTTGTTAAAATGAGTTAGATGTTAAACAAGTTTTAGCATGGATTTAAGCAGCAGAGAAAAGCTGGCCAACGAAGACATTGAAGCCGTCAAAGACAATCTCAAAGACAAAGTATATCATGAACAGCTGCAACGTGATATTGTTAAAAATTGTTATGTGATTGCTTGATTAAAATCAACAACTCCGCTCTATCGAGTTGCGTATTTTATTAATGTGACCTTGGTAAATAATGACTATTTACCAAGGGCTTTTATTCATTAAATTAATAGTGCAAATTAAAAGGCTTTACTGAATTGAATGGCATAAGATCGACCTTTTGCCAAGAAGTTATATTTAGCAATGGCGCCAAATGTTGATCCTGAAAGCGGTGCATCGCCACCAAACAATACGATTTCTTCATCAGTTAAATTTTGACCGAGTAATGCCACATCCCAACCACTGTCTGGATTTGATAATCCTATGCGTAAATTCAAATTAACATAACTGTCTTGAATAAGTGCTGGATCTAAACTGGCCGAGGCATGGTAATCATCGGTGAAAAACATGTTGAATGATGTATTAAGTTCCATGCCTGATGATAGATTATGGAGGTGGTTGGCACTAAATGTGCCTTGCCAGTCAGAGACCAATTGATTGGTTTCTCCAGAATAATCACAAAAACCATCGTCTGCTTGTGGGCCATTTGGTGCTTGACCAAAATTACATCTGCCATTGGTATAATCATTAAACTCAAAATCAGTCAGTGCCAAAGAACCCGCTAAAGTCAAACTTCTTGTGGCTTGCCACCTGCCATCTATCTCCAATCCACTAACATCTGCTTCGGCTGCATTGCCCACATTAAACCCCAAAGTACCATCGAAAATTGAAACTTGTAAATCTTTATATTGGGTTAAGAAAGCAGAAAAATTCAATTCAGCCGCACCGTCAGCCAAGCGCATTTTTCCCCCAAATTCATAACTTATGGCTGTTTCATTTTCAAATTCAAAGCCTTCTTCTAATGTGGCTGATGCACCTTTATTATTGGCACGAAAATCAAATCCACCAGATTTACTGCCTTTTACAACACTGGCATATAACATGGTTTCATCCGATACATCCCAGTACAATTTAACATCGGGAGTGAATTCTGTTTCCGAACGGCTGCCTGTGACAGGGTGGGAACCCAGTCTATCTGCCAATGTCGGATCGATTAACCCTGTTATATTAGATGAGCCTATATCAAAAACCAACCCATACCAATCTGGAGCTAGTAATTGTTCTGGAGATAATGGACTTCCATCCGCTTGTGTAATGGTGATGTTTTTATAGCCATCCTTACTTTCATGAGTCAATCTACCACCAACCTGTAATGTCATGGTGTCATTAATAATAAAATCAAATTGGGCAAAAGCTGATAATACATCAGCATCAACTTGGGCTTCACGCGGTCCCGACGTACCTGCCAATGTAGTACCTACGACACCTGGTGGCAAGGCAGGATTCCCATTTAATAAGGGCACCAAAACTGAAGTAGGGTTTAACACAAGTGCATCGCGGTAATCATGATCACTGGTTTGGTAGTATGCACCCACGATGTAATTAATATTTTCACCACCATTTGATGTCAATCGAATTTCTTGAGAAATTTGATCATACTTTTCTTGAAGTGGTAATGTAAATATATCAGCCCCGGTAAAATCACAATCACAATTGTCATCAAATTCAAAATTAGAAATCCCTGTGATGGATTGCAACGTATGATTTTCTAAATCCCAATCAAGGGTTAACACCGCTTCAAATTGGTCATTGTTACTGAAATCTCCATTAGAATGGCGTTTACCATCAATGGTATTATTCAACACAGAAGGATCTTGTCCCAATCCCCCCACTAATATCTGCGAATAGGTTAACCCAGCAAATGGTCCAGCAGCTGCAGGTACTTCTCCATTGATTTCAATGTTTCTACCCACAACATCAAATTGGCTGGATTCAAGTTTTAATGTCGCCATAAAACTGTCATTAACATCAAATTCAAACGTGGTCCTTAAAGTATAATCCTCTTGTTGAGGTTCATCTCTACCTAATGTTAAATTTTCAATAAAACCATCCATTTCATGGTATCTTCCTGCAATTCTGTATCGAAATCTATCAGAACCTGGACCAGATAAGATGACTGTGCCTTCAGTTTCACCGAATGTCCAACCATGATTTAAAGAAACAAATCCTTCGAATTCATCTGTTGGACGTGCTGTTGTCATGTTTAGTGCACCAGCGACACTGTTTTTACCAAACAATATAGATTGTGGCCCTCTGAGAACTTCCACTCTTTGTAAATCAAAAAATGGTGCTCTCGCCTGCTGTGCGCGTCCATGGTGGATGCCATCAACATAGACACCAACTGATTGTTCGAAGCCTTGATTGTTTCCAGAACCAATGCCTCGGATAAAAACATTGGTACCGATTCCACTTTCTGCCATGGTAAAATTAGGCACTGAAAATTGTAAATCTGCCATTTTCTCAATGGCTTGATCTTTTAATAATTCGCCATCAATGACTGCCACAGAAATAGGTACATCTGCTAAACTTTGTTCTCTTTGTTGTGCAGTGACTATCACTTCTTCCAGTACAGGAGAATCATCATCTTGTGCCGTTACATAAGTGGGCAGAATGATTGAAACAGCAAGTGTAGACTTGATTATTGCTGATAAAATTGTGTTGTTAAATTGCATAGTTTTGTCCCAGTTTTTAGTTTTGTTTTATTATAATTATTGGGTCGTCAAACAAATTATATGCATCCTCACATAATTGTGTTTGTTTCCCATAAGTAACCAACAATTCTCAGCGTTATAAAGATTGATCATGGTGTACTCGTGCTTAAATAACATATCATTAGTCTGTCTCTTATACACATCTGACGCTGCCGACGATCTACTCTGTGTAGAT
>OJDV01000354.1_pt1 | contig 16565 bp, 12 predicted proteins | sample 1592911 | NCBI WGS metagenome assembly OJDV01 (sample SAMN05416860, study PRJEB24817) | seawater metagenome | isolation source: Sea water | place: Canada:Atlantic | collected 2013-11 | reverse complement strand
AGATTTCTGCCTGTCTCGTGGGCTCGGAGATGTGTATAAGAGACAGATTAAAAACATCACATTAGCACTTTTTTTAATACTCATAAGCAGTATGAGTATTGCTCAATCAAAAGTGGAACAAATCGATCAACTCATAAGTACCTACGAAGAATATGGTCAATTTAATGGCTCTGTTTTAGTATCGGATCAAGGAAAAGTTATTTATAAAAAAGGATTTGGTATGGCAAATATGGAATGGGGTATTCCAAACCAACCCAATACAAAACATCGCTTAGGTTCTATCACCAAACAATTTACGGCGATGCTTATTTTGCAATTAGTAGCTGAAGGAAAATTAGATTTACAAGAACCTATCATAACATACTTACCTGACTATCCAAAGGCTACTGGCGATATTATTACCACGCATCACTTACTTACTCACACCTCGGGAATACCAAATTATACCTCATTTCCTAAATTTATGGCAGATGAAAGCCGCAATCCATATAGCCCTGAAGATTTTGTAAAAAAGTTTGATGAAAAGGAATTGGATTTTACACCTGGAGAAAAATTTAGTTATAGTAATTCTGGATATTTTCTTCTAGGAGTTATTGTTGAAAAATTATCTGGAAAAACGTATGAGCAAATGCTTCAGGAGAACATTTTCACACCTCTAGAGATGAACGATACAGGTTATGATAATCATGGTGACATTTTAAAAAACAGAGCTACCGGTTACGAAAAACAAGGTAAGAATTATAGGAACTCTAGATACTTAGATATGACGATTCCTTATGCAGCAGGATCAATGTATTCAACAGTTGAAGATCTTTATAAATGGGATCAAGCCTTATATACCACTACCCTTTTGCCTAAAGAATATATGACGATATATTTTAAACCTTACATCCCGGCTTTTGGGAAGGCTCATTATGCATATGGTTGGGGCGTTGGTTATGCCAAAATAGGAAAATCAAATGATAGTATCTATGCCATTGGACATGGTGGAGGTATTAATGGTTTTAATACAAATATTTCTAGAGCAACTTCTGATAAATCTTTGGTAGTTCTATTGAATAATACTGGTGGTGCACCTCTTGATGAGATGACAAGGGCTATTCGAGGCATTATGTATGATAAGGAATATGATATGCCTAAAAAATCGGTAGCCGATGAAGTATTGGCTGTTATTGAAGATAAAGGAATAGAAGCTGGAATAGCACATTATAATAAAATTAAGGATGCTGAAGATTATAATTTAAGTGAACGAGAAATGAATGATATCGGATATCAACTTATGGGTTCTGATAAAGTAGAAGAAGCCTCCAAAGTATTTCAACTTATTGTTGAAACATATCCTAAATCCTCGAATGCATATGATAGTTTAGGAGAAAGTTATATGAAAATGGGTACTAATGACTTAGCGATTATGAATTATAGAAAGTCGGTAGAATTAAACCCTAACAATCAAAACGGAATCGATTTTTTAAAGGAATTAGGAGATGATGTAAGCGATTTAGAAACAGAAGTAACGATATCCGACGCTGTTTTAGAAACTTATATAGGTAAGTACGAACTAAAACCTGGATTCATTCTTGAAGTTACTAAAGAAGGCAATCAATTAAAAGCACAAGCAACAGGTCAACCGAAAGTTGATGTTTTTCCAAAAACTGAAACTGAATTTTATTTAAAGGTAGTGGATGCACAAATAGTCTTTAATAAAAATAAAGTTGGAGAGGTAGAAAGTTTAACTCTTTTTCAAGGTGGGCAAGAAATGCTTGGTAAGCTAATAGCAGAATAATTTAGTAATAAAATATTTAATTTGATATAAGCACTTTCCAAATTTGGAAAGTGCTTCTTTTATCTATTAAAATGGATTTATAATCTATACTTCTTATCTATTTCAAAACGCTCCCTAAGAACTGCAAGACAACATAGAACAGCCTGCTTTATGTCTTGCCCAATCTGGACGCTTTACAAACCAGTTCTCTTTATCTACCTGTTCCTCATAAGGTTTTTTAAGCAATTGAAATAATTCATCAATTAATTGATAGTCCCCCTTATTAGCATCATCGATTGCTAATTGTGCCATATAATTGCGCAATACATACTTAGGGTTTACTAGGTTCATTTTTTCTTTACGTTCTTTAAAAGTAATTTTTTCTTTTTGCAAACGCTCTGCATAGTGCATCAACCAACTATTCCATTTTTGTTTGATCGAATCTGAAACTTCATTTACAATATAAAAAGCATCCTTAATAACATTCCATCCTTTTAATGGGTTCTCTGTAGAAAAATTACTTAAATTTCTAAAGAAAATAGTCATATCCGTTTCTGCTAATTGCAAAGTTTCTTCTAAATTCGCTATTAATTCCACATCACTTTTTTCTTCCCTAAACAAGCCTAATTTACTTCGCATCATTCCTAAATATTGCCTTTGTGCTTTTTCGTGATAGCTATGTAAAATACGTTCTAAGTCATCTGCTTCTCCAATTAATGGATATAATGCATTTGCCAATTGATACAAATTCCAATGTCCAATTTCCATTTGTGCTCCATACCGATACCGTTTAAATTGACTGTCGGTAGTATTGGGAGTCCAATTGTGATCATATCCTTCTAACCAACCGTAAGGTCCATAATCGATGGTTTGCCCAAGAATAGATAAATTATCGGTGTTCATCACCCCATGTACAAAACCAACACGTTGCCAATGAATAATCATTTCTAAGGTACTAGTTAAAACTGCTTCAAAAAACTGTAAATACGTTTCTTTAGAGGGCTTTCCTAAATGTGTAAAATGATGTTTTATGGTATAATCTACTAGTGTTTTTAAAGTCTCTTCATCGTTTCTTGCTGCCAATATTTGAAAATTTCCAAAACGCAAAAAGCTTTGTGATACTCTACAGACAATAGCTCCTTTTTCATAAGCTGGATTTCCATCGTAGAGCATGTCTCTCAATACGTCATCTCCAGACAATGCTAATGACAAGGCTCGGGTGGTAGGAATTCCTAAATGATACATTGCTTCACTACACAAATACTCACGAACAGAAGATCTCAATACTGCCAAACCATCTGCAGTTCGAGAATATGGAGTCTCCCCTGCTCCTTTTAGTTGCAAAACCCAATGTTGTTGTTGATGTTCAACTTCTACTAAATTAATAGCGCGACCATCTCCTAATTGTCCTGCCCAATTACCAAATTGATGCCCACCATAGCACATCGCATAGGGTGTGGTGTTTGGTAAAACATCATTGCCAGTAAATACATTTAAAAAGGATTGACTAGTTGCATCTTCTAGAGTCAACCCCAAAGTCTCAATCATCTCTGGAGATACATGTAACATCTCTGGATTGTTTGTTTTCTTTGGTGTAACATAAGAAAAACATGCTTTTTTCACTTGCCTCCTTGAGTTCTCAAGAATAGGATCTGCAGGTAATTCTTTAGTAAATCTATTTTTTAAATTAAGTTTCATGAAAGCTCTATTTCTATCTAATTATTCATTTTTTTTTATAAGCCTTATTGTAAAGGACCTATTTTGTGATTTACAAATCGGCAGGCACTAATTTTTTCAACCATTTTTCTAATTCTTCTTTATAAGGGTTTCTCAACTTCTTTTTACCAATGGTTATCGTAGGAAAATTAAGTTTTCTATTTTCATATAATTCACGTAATTCTTCGGCATAATCTTCGTTTTTCTCTACATCTAAAAACTGATAAGGAAATGCTGTTTGGTCCAATAATAATTTATAATAATGAGTCTTATGACAAGCTTCAGCACCATATAATTTAATTGTTGGTATGCGATTCATGTTAAAGGTTTATATATAAATAATTATACTTCTCTTCTTAATACTTCTAAAGGTGAACTTCTTAAAACGGCTTGGATATTGCTCAAGCCTATCCCTAATACCAATAATGAAATTCCAGGTAAAAACACCAAAAATGGAATTACTGAAGGTACAAAAGGTTCTTTAAAAACGAAAATTGCCAATAGCAAACTGCTTACTAATGCCAAAAGAATTCCAACTAGGCTACCCATAATTCCTAAAAACAAATATTCCAAAGCAGATATTTTTAAAATTTGACCATTCTTAGCACCCAAAGTTCTAAGCAATACACTTTCTTTAATACGTTGATATTTACTATTACGTACAGAACCTATCAAAACTATAATACCGGTAAGGATACTAAAGAAAGCCATAAAATTAACAATCCATGAAACCTTATCTAATATATCTTCGATAATATTATATACCTGCCTTAAATCAATAATTGAAACATTGGGAAACTTAGAAACTAAATCTCGTTGCAAGCCAGCGGAACTTTCCTCATTGGGAGCATAGGTAGTTAGCACATTAAACTGTGGAGCATCTTCCAATATTCCCTTTGGAAAAACAATGGAAAAATTGAGTTGTATGCGTCCCCAATCTACTTTCCGAATACTGCCTACTGTAGTTTCCATAAGAAGTCCTTGAACATTAAAAACAATAGCATCACCAACCATAACTTTAGCATCTTCGGCAAGATTGTCTGAGATGGAGATTTGGATTGGATCTCCTGGTTTCTGTGTAGAAGTCCACTCCCCTGTTAAGATCTCTTCAGAAGCGATAAGTGCATCGCGATAGGTAGTTCTAAATTCATGGTTTAATAGCCAGCTTTTTACTTGGCTAGTACTGTCCTTTCGTAAATTGTTAACAAGGTTCCCTTTAATACTATGCATCCGCATGGTTACTAAGGGTATGTTATCAATAACTTTTAAATCATTTGCAACAAAAGTTTCTACTACTTTATCAAGCTGATCATTTTGAACATCTAATGTAATAATATTTGGATTTTCAGAAGATTGACCTACGTTGGTTTTAGATAATAAAATGTCTTTAGTAAAATATAAAGTGCTTATTAAAAAAGTACCTAAACCAATAGCAACGATCAATACTAAGGTCTGATTATTTGGACGGAATAAATTCAATAAACTTTGTCGAACTGTAAAACCAGCCCGTTTAGGAAAATAGGTCTTTACAGCTTTCATAGACACTACTGCAATTCCTGCTAAAATAGCAAAGGTCACCAAAATACCGATTACAAATGCCAATGCAAATACGGCATCTTTAAGCAACCAAAATGAAAATAAATAAAGGAATAAAATGATTAATAAAAAGACCACTAAACGGGCTCTTTTAGGCTTCTCTAAGGGCTTCCCTCCAATGCGTAACACTTCTAAAGGGGAAACATACCAAGTTCTTATTAAGGGTAATAAAGCAAATAATACCGACATAAAGAGACCCAGTAAAACCCCCATGATTAAGGGTTGTAGGGTGATGCTTATTTCAATATCAAAAGGTAAAAAGTCTTTTAATATATAAGGGAATAGCTCCTGAAGACCTATTCCTACTAAAGTACCTAAAAACCCTCCTATCATTCCAATTCCTGAAATTTGTATGAGAAAAATCAAGAAACTTTGTTTTCTTGTAGCGCCCATGCATTTTAATACAGCCACCGCTTTTAGTTTTTCCTTGATGTATATATTTACGGAGCTTGCAATTCCTACGCAACCTAATAACAAAGCAATAAATGCTGCAAGATTTAAAAATTTTCCTACGTTATCATAACGACGCCCTAAATTTCTACTGGTACTGGTGTGGGTGTCTAAATCTGCATCTTCTGCATCCAACATAGGATCTATTCGCTTTTCTAAGTCATCTAAGTCTATGTTGGGTGCTTTATAAAAAAATTGATATTCTTTACGGCTACCAAATTGTAGAAGTTCGGTCTGTTCTATAAAACGATAAGGAATGATAATGGGTGGTGCTACCGAAGTAGAAAAAGCAGAACTACCGGGTATGGCTTTTAAAGCTCCAGAAATTGGCAGAGTTATGTTGCCTATTTTAATGGAATCACCTGGTTTAATATCAAACTGAAGCATAAGCGTAACATCTACTAAAGCCCCTCCAACTTCTTGGTAGTTATTTGCTGCTGAAGCAGGTTGAGTATTTATAGTCCCATAAAATGGAAAAAACCCTTCTAACCCCCGAACACGTACCAATTTAGTTCCTCCATTCTTTGGAAAAGCAATCATGGATACAAAGTTAACTTCTGAAGCATCTGGTTCTAATGAATCTATGATGACTTGAGCTCGTTCGCTGGGTATTTGCTGACTATCAATGATAAAATCAGCACCCATTAATGCCTTGGACTGTAGTTTTATATTGCGCTCTAGATTCTGACTAAACAATTGAATGGAAACTACTGCTGCAATTCCCAAAATAATGGACGCCATAAAAAGTAGCAATCGAACCCTACTTGCTTTAGCATCACGCCAAGCCATTTTAAATAGCCAAGCATTGCTGTTTTTGGATGTGAATTTAGAGGTGCTCAAAATTTGGTTATAGCTTCGTTAGTCATTATTTGTCCACCTTTAAGCCTTAATATTTGTTGTGTTCTATTGGCTAACTCCAAATCGTGTGAAATAATCACCAAGGTGGTTCCGGCATCTTTATTAAGTTCAAAAAGTAATTGAATTACTTTTTCTCCGGTTTCTTCGTCTAAATTTCCGGTAGGCTCATCAGCAAATAATATCGAAGGTCTATTTGAAAACGCTCTTGCTAAGGCGACACGTTGTTGCTCTCCTCCAGATAATTGGGACGGATAATGGTCCAATCGGTCTATTAAACCCACTTTTTTTAATAAGGCCTTAGCATTTACAGCAGCATCTTTTGCGCCTTGTAATTCTAAGGGAACACTAACATTTTCAAGTGCGGTAAGAGTGGGTAATAATTGAAAGTTTTGAAAAATAAACCCTACTTCTTTATTACGTAATTGCGCACGTTCGTCTTCATTCAACTCATTTAAATCATAACCGCATAACTCAACAGAACCCGCATTGGGTTTATCTAAACCGGCGCATAAGCCTAATAAAGTTGTTTTTCCACTACCAGACGGACCAACAATAGAAAAAGTCTGCCCTTTTTCAACATCAAAAGATACATTTTGTAATACTGTTAATTGTTTGGAACCGCTAGTATATGTTTTTTCTAGCCCGTTTATCTTTAATATCTTTGGCATATAATTTTAAATTATTTCTACGAATATGTACAAGGCTAAAAATATACAAACGCTTTTAAATCTACCTACTCGAATTGAATGTAAATTCTTAAAGTTTTGTTATTTTATCATAACTTTAGTATTTATCTCTTGTGGCAATACAAATACTCCTAAAAATAATGTTGAAAGGGTCACTCCTTCCACCACTGAAAAGGAGCTTGTAGAAACCAAATCAAAAAAAACTATCCTGTGCTTTGGGGATAGCCTTACCGCCGGAATGGGATTGGAAGATAGTAACGATGCATTCCCTAGCCTACTGCAATCTAAAATTGATTCTTTGGGATTGGATTATATAGTTATAAATTCTGGATTAAGTGGCGAGACCACTGCAGGTGGTAAAAGCAGAGTAAAATGGGTACTTAATGAAAATGTGGATATATTTCTTTTAGAACTCGGTGCTAACGATGGATTGCGCGGTGTTCCTCTTACAGAAACTCGTGCTAACCTTCAAGCTATTATTGACATCGTACAAGATGAGAACCCAAACATAACTATTATTCTAGCGGGTATGGAGTTACCTCCCAATATGGGACAAGAATATACCGCTGAATTCAGAAGTATTTTCTCCGATTTAGCAAAAGAAAATAACTTAAAGTTGATCCCTTTTATTTTAAAAAACGTGGGAGGAATTGCTGAATTAAACCAAAGTGATGGCATACACCCTACCATTGAAGGACATAAAATTGTTTCCAATACTGTTTGGGAGGTATTAAAAACGGCTCTTTAGTTTTTGTTTATTTATAGTTTTATAACCTTGTATAAAATTATATACCTGCTATGTTTTAAAGTTTTGTTAATAAAAGAATGAACGTTCATTTTTTTATGTATTTTTGTACTCTAAATACTTATAAGATGGCTAAACTTCAAAAGAGCATAGACAAACGAAACGAACTTATTAAAGCTACTATTGAATTAGTCAATAACAATGGTTTTCATGCTACTGCAATGAGTAAAATTGCTAAAATGGCAAACGTTTCTCCTGCTACTATATATTTGTATTTTGAAAATAAACAAGATTTAGTCAATCAAACCTATATAGAAGTAAAGTCAAAATATACCGATTATGCTTTTAAAACCTATGATGAAGATAGTAGCGTGGAAGTCGGTTTTAAAGTGATATGGAAACGGATAGCAGATTTTAAACTAAAAGAATGTAAGAATGCTTTTTTTTTAGCACAATGTAATAATACTCCAATAATTGATGAAGCCAGTAGACAGGAAGGTATCAAGCACCTACAACCCCTACTCGATCTTTGGGCACGTGGCAAAAAAGAAGGAGTCATTAAGCCCTATTCAGACTATTTATTATATGCCTATTCAATCAACCCATTATCATTTTTAATGATGGCTCAAAAACAGGATACTTTTCAATTAAATAAAGAATATTTGGATCAAGCATTTCAAGCTGCTTGGAACAGTATAAAAAATTAAAACATGAAAAAAACGGCAATCATATTAGGAGCAACAGGCTTAACAGGTTCCATTCTTTTAGAAAAATTAATACAAGAAGATCGCTACAAGTCAATCAAACTTTTTTCAAGAAGAAAAATAGATGGTTTGCCTTCAAAAGTGAATCAATATGTAGGAAGCTTATTTGAATTAGAAAATTTTAAAGCAGAATTTACTGGAGATGAATTGTATTGCTGTATTGGAACCACCAATAAAAAAACACCAGACAAAGCCCTTTATACAGCCATTGATTATGGAATACCGGTTGCAGCAGCAAAACTTTCTAAAGAAAATGGAATCTCAAGTTTTTTAGTAGTTTCTGCACTTGGGGCTTCTGCAAAAAGTAAAATATTTTATAATAAGACCAAAGGTGAAATGGAACGTGATGTTCTTTTAGAAAAAATTGATAAAACCTATATTTTGCAACCTTCCATTATTAAAGGCAATAGAAAGGAACAACGAATGGGAGAAAAAATTGGATTGATCCTTTTTAAAATATTTCAACCTTTATTCTTAGGCAAATTAAAAAAATATAGAATTACAGAAGCTGAACACATTGCTCAGGCTATGGTCAACTTGGCAAATTCAACTTCATCAAAACAAATAATTAGTTCAGAAAAAATAAAAAAAATAGCAAATAAATTAAATTAAAAATATGGAATTATTAGATAAATTAAATTGGAGGTATGCTGCAAAAGCAATGAATGGTAAAAAAGTACCGCAAGAGAAAATAGATAATATTATTGAAGCTGCACGCTTAGCTCCTACTTCTAGTGGACTGCAACCTTTTGAAATTATTGTAGTTAAAAGTCAAGCGACTAAAGAAGCAATTAGACCCGTTTCCTGGAACCAATCTGTGATTACAGACTGCTCTCATTTACTAGTCTTTGCAGCTTGGGATACCTATACAGAAGATAGAATAAACAAAATGTTTGACTTAACGAATGAGGTTCGTGGTTTTAAAAACGAAGGCTGGGAAAACTACCGTCAAATGCTATTGGGTTTATACCCGCAAAAAGACGCTGAGGAAAACTTTAATCACGCCGCTAAACAAGCTTATATTGCATTTTCTGCTGCTATTATTGCTGCTGCTTATGAAGGAGTAGATGCAACCCCTTTAGAAGGGTTTGAACCAGCTGAAGTTGATAAAATTTTAGGACTGACTGAAAAAGGATTAAGAAGTTGTGTTATGCTTCCAGTTGGTTATAGAGATACGGAAAGCGATTGGTTGGTCAATCTTAAAAAGGTTAGAAAAAGCACTGAAGACTTAATAACGGTTATTGAATAATAATATGAACACATTAAAAACACTGGCCTTGGCCTTAACCATTATTACAGCATCTAGTTGTAAAGAGAATCCACAAGAAACCATTTCTGAAAAAGTTTCAGAAGAAAAAGCAACATTAATAAAAGAAAAGAAAATGAATATATTATTTGTATTAACATCTCACGATAAATTAGGAGATACAGGAAAGAAAACAGGATTTTGGGTAGAAGAATTTGCAAACCCATATTATACCTTATTAGACAAGGGTGCCCATATTACGATAGCTACCCCTAAAGGAGGAGCTGCACCCATAGATCCGAGTAGTGATTCACCAGATGCAGCAACAGAAGATACAGAACGTTTTAACAACGATGCAGATGCAAAAGAAAGAATAGCCAACACAAAAGTATTGGCAGATATGAACCCAAATGATTTTGATGCAGTATTTTATCCAGGAGGGCACGGACCTTTATGGGATTTAGCAAACGATGCTACTTCTATTGCTTTAATTGAAAAGTTTAATAGTCAAGAAAAACCAATCGGTTTTGTATGTCATGCTCCAGCAGCTTTAAAAAATGTTAAAGATGCAAACGGTAAACCCTTAGTAGAAGGTAAAAAAGTTACCGGATTTACCAATAGTGAAGAAGCTGCAGTGGGTCTTACCGAGGTAGTACCTTTTTTAGTAGAAAATATGTTGATTGAAAATGGTGGTATCTATTCTAAAGGTGATGATTGGGCTGCCTATGCTATTCAGGATGGAAATTTAATTACAGGTCAAAATCCTGCTTCGTCTGAACTAGTAGCCGAAAAATTATTGGAAAGTTTAAAATAATTAAAAAATTAGATATAAAAGGGTGCCTATTTAGGGCACCCTTTTATATCTAATAATTCTTATAGAAATTTAATATTATCTGTCGAATTTTCATCAGATCGTGTTCCAAAGGGATCTATAGCAATGTATTTTGGTAGCTGATCTACAATAATTTTAAACTCCATAGTTTCTTTATTAATTTGATGTGACTCGAAATATAAAATGTTATCTTCCTGTGAAATTAAACTTGGATGTTTTACAAAGACTCCTATTTTAATAGGCTCATTAATCAAAATCTGTTTAATTTCTCCATTATCCATCGATTCAAAACGTTTGGCTTTTACTTTAACTGTTACTTCGAAAGTACCATTTTCTAACGCTTTATAAGAACTATCTTCAGCATTTAAATCATAGGTAATCACCTTTTTAAACCAATCATCAATTAATATATGATGCTCTTGAGGCGTTACTTTATAAATCTCATCTAATAATTCAATGGAGTTTGCCTCTAACTTATTAATGTTACGATGGTTGTCTGTAATTGTTTTTAAAACCTGATTTACTTGCTTCTCGCCTATCAAATCTCTTAATGCCATCATTACAGTCAGTGCTTTTCCATAAGAGATATAGCTTTGACTGGTTACCATATAAACCGGAGGTTCAAGTTCGTTAGCAAAAGCTCTTCCTGAATAATATCTACTTCTAGCGTTTTCGCTCAATGTAAATAATGCTCTTTTTCCGTACATTTTCTCCATGACTACAGCTTCCGTATATTTAGCAAACCCTTCAACAAATAATGAGCCTCCAGCGACTGGCTTCGCTGATAACGTATGTCCCCACCATTGATGAGCAGTTTCATGAATGGTTCTTTTTGCAACCAAATTAAAAGTTTCTGGATTGCTAATATCAGTCAAATACAATCTGTCTTCTGTCATAGAAATCATACCAGGATGTGCAAATCCACCAAAAGGCCAATGCGCAGGAATTTCGGCAATTCTGATATGATCAAAATTGTAAACACCAAAGTTTTCCTGACAATAATCTAATGTTTCCTTTATGCTGTTTTCGACTTCTTGAATATTAAAAGGATGCTTCGCATCATAATATTGCTCAATTGAAATACCATTATGTGTTGTTTTCTGGCTTGCATACTTTGCTGATAAATAAGACATTACCGGTAAAAGTTTATTCTTTGATTTATAATGAAAATAATTTCGGTCATCTTTGGACCACTTTTTAATTAAGCTTCCTGAACTTAATGCTACTTGATCACTACTTGTAGAAACAATGGTTTCGAACCTAATTTTTTCATTTTTGATGGTTTCAGTAACAATATGTGATGCCACATCTAGAACTTGAACTCTTTCAGGTAAATTTCTTTTTTGACGTTCAATTCTACTAGTTATTTCTAATCCTGGACCATATCCTAATACAGGTTCAAAACTGCTATTATTAATATAACTTCCATTTTTTACAATTGAATTATCTTGACTATATCCTTTTAATGACTTCTTAAGTTCATACCTGAATTTTACAGAATCATTTGGCTGTAATGCTTTTTTGAAATGAAATAAATACGTGCTAAATACAGTGTCATGTTCTACTAAATCTGCATGTTCTATCGCTATATTTTCTAAGGGAGTTCTTTCGTGGATAAAAACTTCTGACAATGCTTTCTCACTTTTATTTTTCAATATATAATTAGCTTTCACAGAATAATTTCTCTCATTTGGATAGATTGCCACTTCTGTTTTTTTAGATGTAGCATACAATCTTTCTAAGCTTTCATACTTTTTATATTTTCGTTCATAGTTTTCTCTAAAATCTAATTGATCACTAACCGTATCATAATCAGAAACCATATTTACATTGTAAAAAACCAAACTCCCCGCTCCAATAAATATCATCATACATAATGTAAACGTTAGCTTCTGAATAGTCGTCCAACCATATTTCAATTGCTTTAATTTGAAAGAAATGTTTGCAATTATTCCTCTATTCCAAACTTTAAAAGAAATTAACACGAGTAGTAACCCTAAAGCTAACCAATACATTGCTAAGTGATTAAACAAGGTAGATGCTCCGCTAAATCCGTTCATGTAAGAGTATGAAACCTCAGGCATAAACCCTAGACTTGTTAATGGGTGTTCAAAACCTAACATATCTGCTTTTAAACTTAAAATTACAATCAGTCCAAAAATCCCCATTCCCATGTATTTATTCTTCACCAAGGTATTTACAAATAAAGCAATCATAGCATACACCGCTAACTGAAATCCGTTATAGTAAAACAAAGAAGCGTATAAACTAAATTCAAAGTTTATGTAGTTTAAGCTTATTTGAAATGCCATACATATTAATATTCCAGAAGTAATTAAAATAATGGGTAATAATAACAAAGCACTAAATTTTGATAAAAAGAAGACCCAATTTTTAACTGGAGTAGCATCAACAATCAAATTAAAGTTTAAACTACGTTCTTTCCAAACTATATCTGAACTATAGAACACAATTAAAATCAAACTAAAAAGGGTTAATGGTCTTACAATTAATTCTATCAATTGATTTGTGAAAGGATACATACTCACACCGTATTGACCGCCACTAATAACTGTTGAATATAATTCTGAAAACACAATAAATAACCACATTAATAACACTGCTATAAAAGGCAAGCTTCTAAAAATGCTTTTCAATTCTATTTTTAATAAGGCATAGAAAGCCTGACTTTGTGCTTTAAAATTATGCAGTGCTTTTATGGGTCTATAAGCTAATAATTGTTGCTTATCTATTATTTGTTTCGGTTCTTTTTTAATTTTTTTAGATATTTTTCTGAAGGAAAACAGTTTATAGGTTCCTAAAAGAAATCCAGCAGAAACAAGGACCCATATAACTCTATTCTTTAGAAATAACCCTGAAAAGGAAAGTAATTGAGTATTCTTTTGAAAGGGAGTCCAATATTGAGTTTGTTCAAAAAATGCTGCAATTCCGAATGGATCTGCAAGGGCTGCTATTGCCATGCTTTCTGGAGAAGCCGGGACCGCTTGTGCCATTAATGGCGAATTTAAAAAGATAGAACTCACAAAGTACAACATATAAATAAATACAGCGCTCACATAGGTTGCTGTACTATTTTTAGTCAGTGTACTGACAGAGAATATTATTGTTGCGCAGATAAAAATGTTCGGAATTACGATATACAACCATGGTTGTACATACGTCATTAACTGAAAATCTGCAATTCTTTCTTGATCTAAATTAGAAGTGTTAATTCCCAAAAAATATCCAATAAGAAAAGGCGAAAATGCAAGAACACTAAAAATGAATGTTCCTAAAAAACGGCTCCAAAAGTAGTGCCTCTTTTTTATTGAAGAACTATAAATTAAACTCTCCATATTGTGTTGTTTGTCTCTAAGCATAGAGCTTATTGCAAAAAACATAGTTATAAATACACTTCCTAAAGTAAGAATACTTGTTTGAAAATATACTTGATATACAGCGTTAAAATTAACTCCTGTAGGAGCAAAACCTTGTCTTCCAACAAATACACCTAATGCTAAAAATAACAATACAAATATTGGAAATGCGCGTTGTTTTAATTGATAATAAACTTCGAATTGAATTAGCTTTATAAACATAACTTAGGCGGGTTTAACTGCTTGATTAAACAATGTTGCGAAATAAAAATCTTCCAAATTTGGAGTGATCATATCAAAACCAACTTCAGGTCTTTTTTCTGAGAATACGCGAATTTGAGTTTCTCCAGAAACTAGTTTTGTAGAGATTACATCAAAAGCCTTTTTATAAACCCCTATGTCTTTTTTCGGAATAATTTTAGTCCATATTTTCCCTTCAATAGATTCTACAAGTTCTTTTGGATTGCCCTCAGAAATGATTTTGCCACCAGAAAGAATGGCCATTTTAGGGCATAAATTTCGTACATCTTCAACAATATGAGTTGAAAGAAGTACAATTACGTTTTCGCCTATTTCACTTAAAAGGTTTAAAAAACGATTACTCTCTTCAGGATCTAAACCAGCGGTAGGTTCATCTACAATTATCAATTGTGGGTTTGCTAATAAAGCTTGTGCTATACCAAAACGCTGACGCATTCCTCCGGAAAAGGTATAGACTGATTTCTTTCTGTGCTGGTATAAGTTTACTTGCTGTAATAAAGCCGTTACTTGTTCTTTACGCTCTTTTTTATATAATATTCCTTTAAGGATTGCTAAGTGATTCAATAATTTTTCAGCAGATATTTTTGGATACACCCCAAATTCTTGTGGTAAATACCCCAATTGTTTTCTAATCTCATTTGGTTGTTTAACAACATCGATATTATTAAATGAAATACTACCTGAAGTTGGTTCTTGTAATGAGGCTATGGTACGCATTAGTGATGATTTTCCTGCGCCATTAGATCCTAACAAACCAAACATGCCGTTCGTGATTTCTAAATTAATTCCGTTTAAAGCCTTAACTCCATTGGGATAGATTTTGGTTAAGTTCTTAATTTGTAAAGTGTTCATAATTGTTAGTTTTTTAATTGATGTGTTTGATTATCTGAAACGTCTTTTTGCATTCCATAGATTACTGTTTGATACCTTTACCTTAATTCTAATTTGTGTGTTGTTTAATGTTCTCATAATTATTGTTTTAATATTAATTTGATACAAACATAAAGTGAAGGACTAGGCAATTCTAATTAATATGATATAGGCTGTTTTTATGATGCCATTCATAGAAAAAAACGACATCAATCGCGTTCATCAAGGAAATAGTTGTGTTTGCATTAATTATGCTAACACATATCAATTTTCTTGTTGAGAAAGTTGTAGAAAGTTAAATTTGAAATATGATTATTTGAGTTTAATTATAATGCCAGAAGGCAGGCCCTTAAATATATTATAGAAGTAATTTTTTTTTGGTTTGGGATTTACTTTACTTATTCAGAATTATCATTATTTAATAACCTATGCCGCACTTTCTGATAAATAAAATCCTACCATAGTTAATGTGTCAAAAGCTGCGTGAGCAAAAATTACAGGGAATAATTTTCGGTTGGCAACCAAGTAAAAAACACCAAATGATAAGGCAATAAGTCCTGTAATAACCATTCCACGTGATCCTTGATAACTGTGCATAAATCCGAATATTACTGCTTGGATAATTAAGGCCAATGCCCAACCAGTTTTACTATTTCCTATTAATTCTTTTAGGTGATTTAATAAAAACCCACGCATCATTAGTTCTTCTCCCATCCCAGCTCCAAACCAAATTCCAATTACAATATACAGTATGAGAACAAAAGGTTTCCCTAAGAAAAAACTAAACCTATCCGTGGCGTCTGCAGCTTTCTCCAACCCGAAAAGAGGTTCTAAGAAATAAAGTGTGATAAAAGTGATAAGAAGAATGGAACCAATGGCTAAGAGTCCTAAGCCTATTTGGTTAAACCATTGTTTTTTTCCTTTGGGCAAGCAAAGACCTACGTCATACCAAGTGATTTTTCTTTTTTTATAAAAAAATGTAGCAACTAAGATTCCCATCCATATTCCTATGGAACCAGAGCCAATAATTTGAAACTGATCAAGAATTGCTTTGACTCCAGACATAACTCCAAGAACTAGGATGATCTCAATTAATAGTTTTGCTTTAACTTTGACCAAAGTTGTTTTCATATAGTTGTTATTCTAGTTCTTAATTAATTCTTCTAGCTTTTTCTGTGAATCTTTATATCCCAATTCAATAGCTTTTTCGTAGCTTTTTATGGCGTCTTCATTTAGGTTATTTGCCTTATATCCATCCCCTAAAGAGTCCCAAAGATTGCCATCATCAGAGTAAAGCTGAACATTTATTTTAAATAATTCCAAAGCCCAATCTAAATTTTCATTTAACCTTCCTATTAAGAGATTTCCAAATGAATTAAAAAACCTAGAATCTGTTATATCA
>OJDV01000353.1_pt1 | contig 16584 bp, 7 predicted proteins | sample 1592911 | NCBI WGS metagenome assembly OJDV01 (sample SAMN05416860, study PRJEB24817) | seawater metagenome | isolation source: Sea water | place: Canada:Atlantic | collected 2013-11 | reverse complement strand
TTTACACAATTATACTCTTGTCACCTTATCTATTCCATTAATTTTTTTAAGGTTATCCATAAGTTTTTTCAACATAGTATTGTTAGTAACTACAACATTTATCTTCCCTGAAAAGATGCCACCATCAGTATCAAAGCTAATACTTTTCATGTTTACGTGCATGTTTGAGGAAATCTCTTTGGTGATATTATTTACCAATCCTAAATTATCAATTCCTGATAAAGTAATCTGCGCTGAGAATTCTTGCTGAGACGAATCAATCCATTTAGCAAGCATGATTCGATATGCATAGTTAGAACGCATACTCAATGCGTTAGGGCAGTTTTTTTTATGAACTTTAATACCTTCATTAATGGTTAAAAAACCAAATACAAGATCACCAGGAATTGGGTTGCAACACGTTGATAATTTGTAGTCGAGTTTTTCTTCTTCTTTACCAAAAACAAGCATATCATATTTGGCGGTAATTTCTTCCTTATCAAGATCTGGAGCAATAGTTGGTTTACGAATCTTACTTTTGATATAAGTCATAAACATATTACTGCGAGATGCAGCGTACTCTTTCAACATTTTATTGTCTATCGTGCCAATACCAACTCTGTAAAATAAATCAAGACTTGTTTTTAGTTTGAAATAATTCACCATTTCATTAACAGACTTTTCATCTACATTAATCTTGAGCTGTTTTAGTTTTCGTCTTAATATCTCTTTTCCGTCTTCGGCAACTTCTTTTTTCTCATCTTTTAAAGATGATTTAATTTTACTTCGTGCTCGAGCAGTGGTTGCGTAATCTAGCCAGTTACTATTTGGTTTTATGTTTTCAGAAGTTAGAATCTCTACCTGATCACCACTATTAAGTTCATGACTTAATGACACTAGTTTACCATTTACTTTTGCGCCACGTGTTTTCATACCAACTTGTGTATGTACACTAAATGCAAAATCTAACGGAGTTGCTCCCTTTGGTAATGATTTTAAGTCACCATTTGGAGTAAATACATAAATCTCTTTAGCATAGAGATTGAGTTTAAATTGCTCAACAAAATCGACAGCATTTGTTTCATTACTTTCTAATGCTTCTTGTAATTTATCGATCCAAGTATCTAAAGCATCTTCTGCGTTTCCTTGCTTATATTTGTAATGTGCAGCATAGCCTTTTTCAGCTATTTCATTCATGCGTTCACTTCGAATTTGTACTTCAACCCAACGTCCTTTCGGACCCATTACTGTAATATGTAACGCTTCATAACCTGTAGATTTTGGTGACGAAATCCAATCTCGTAAACGAGTTGGGTTAGGTGTGAAATGGTCAGTTACAATCGAATAAATTTTCCAAGAAATAAATTTTTCGTTTTCTGAATCTGTTTTATATATAATTCTAACAGCAAACTTATCATAAACTTCATCAAAGACAACGCCTTGCTTTACCATTTTTCGTCTAATAGAATAAATAGACTTTGGTCGACCTTTGATTTCGTATTCAAAATCTTCATTATCTAAAGAATCCTCTATTACTTTTGAGAATTCTTTGATGTAATTATCTTGTTCTTCTTTACTCTCTTGAATTTTTTCAAGAATATCATTATACACTTCAGGTTCTGTATATTTTAATCCTAAATCTTCAAGTTCTGTTTTAATATTATAGAGTCCAATTCTATGTGCTAAAGGAGCGTAAATGTATAAGGTTTCGGAAGCGATTTTTTCCTGTTTATCAGGTCGCATCGAATCCATAGTTTGCATATTATGGAGTCTGTCTGCGATTTTAATAATAATCACACGCACATCATCATTAAGTGTGAGTAGCATCTTCCGGAAATTCTCCGCTTGTGTCGAAACGTCTTTATCCTTATTTAAGGATGAGATTTTTGTGAGACCATCAACAATACGTGCAATAGTTTCGCCAAACATTTGGCTGATATCTGCAAGCGTATAATCTGGATTGTCTTCAACCACATCATGAAGAAGTGCAGCTGCGATACATGTAGCATCTAAACCAATTTCACCAGCAACAATTTTTGCCACAGCAATAGGATGGAAGATATAAGCTTCACCAGACTTACGACGTTGAGTTTTATGTGCATCGACAGCCACTTCAAACGCATGACGAATTAATTTCTTGTCAGTGGTTGTAAGTGTTTGGTAGCTGACCTTGAGAAGGTCTTTGTAAGCTTTTGCAATCTCTGCATTTTCTTTTTCGATGTTTACTTCTGCCATAGAACTAAAGTAGCAATAAGAAATGTAATGTGCAATGCGTTATGGAAATTTGTTTTGAGCCTAGATTATAGGAATTTTAACTATTTCACGATAATCTTTTTAGTCAAGTCTATATTTTGGTTTTGTAATTTGATAAAATATATTGACGGACTTAAATTGATGGGCAACTGGTTTCCATCAAAGTTTTTAACCGACAGGATAGTTTTTCCATGAATATCTATAATCGATACATTTTTAAATGCAACGTGCTCACTAAATAAGATGACATTGTTTTCTACAGGATTAATGATTTTTAAAGTATTAAAGTCTAATGAATTTGTTGAAAGTGTATTTTCGCACATTATTGAAATACTATTTTCATTTTCAAGTATGCCTTGAGGTGTTAGATCTTTACCTTCGAAACCCAAATAATCAATAGGATATTTTTCAGCTCTAAAAATCGAGTTTACATTATTACTAATAACATCAAACTGATCAACAATAGTTCCATTTAATCCTGCAGGGTTTGCGTATGTCCATAAGTTTTCACCAGTTTTTGTGATTTCTGTGAATTGACCTCTTGAAGTTCGACAGAACAAAAGATTTCCATTTGGTAAGCTATGCACTCCAGATTTTTTAGACTCATTAACGATTTCACCTAGAACGCTTCCATTCCAGGACCAATCATAACCTTGTGGATTAAAAATATTATTGGACATAGAATAGTCTCCATTTATTATTTCTGGCGTTATCAAATGAATTGTACTAGAATTTAATGTGTCAAAACCTCCATTGTTAAAAACAGTAATCTTACCATCATCAGTATATCCAGGTTCAACCCATTTAGCATCATGCTGTGAAAACAATTTTTGATCTACTGAAGTACCTTGTTTATATGCTTTAGGATTTCCCCAACGCCATAAAATATCACCACCTTTATTAGAATTTCCTCCAATATGTCCGGAAGCCTCAAGTGTACTAGTGCTATGGTCTACTACGTATATTTCATTCAAGGTTCTAGATGACAGTAAAATTTGATCTAATTCTGCATTGTAATCAATGCTATTGACATGAGTATAATCGTTATCTAGAGTCGTTGTGTGTATATAATTTAAATCAATTAATTCAGGATGATTTTCTACCACACCAAAGTTTGGCTTTGTAAAGTCATTATCTTGAATAAGGTGATCAATAAATTTCCATTCCCAAACAATAGTACCACCATTGATTCCAGAAGGCTCTATCTCAATAACTTTATCTAATTTAAAAATGCTACCATTAGGTGAGGGTATTTTTCCCAATGCAACCATCTCTGCATCTGTGTAATGATCAATAAGAATACATAACACATTACCGTTTGGTAAAGGCTCGATGTCATGGTGTTGGCTATCAATGCCATTGTTTTCTAAGTTAAAAGACCAGATAATAGTATTATCCCAATCTCGAATTTCAACGCTATTTCTACCAGCTCTTAACAAATTTCCGTTTTCAAGTAAATAACATGTAAGTGCAGGTTGTTCATCAAAGGTCCATTGGTGAACTAATTGACCACAATTATCAATTAAATATACGTTTTGATTTTGCTCAGGTGTGAAAAGTGTATATCCATTGGAAACATTTTCATTATAAGATCTTAGTCCAATAGTATTTATTTGAGAAAATGAACTAATAGAAATTAATATGATCCAATTAAATATAAAATTTTTCATAAAGTGATTTCGTTTAATTTACGAACATAAAAGAGCTTGTGAAAATATTATGATTTTAAATTCCTAATACGTTCCAAAAGTGTAGGATGCGAATAATGCATCCAAACATAAGAAGGGTGAGGAGTGAGGTTGCTCAAACTATTTTTAGAGAGTTTTTTAAGCGATGTAATTAATGGTTCTGCTTCGTATGTTGTTTTAGCATAATCATCGGCTTGGTATTCAAATTTTCGAGAGATGTAATTCATTGCTAACCCTATAATTTCTGAAATAGGTGAGTAAAGCATTCCGAAGGCAATTAAACCAACATGGAAACTTGGGATTTCAACACCTAATGCATTTGATAATAAGGGGTTTGAAATAAAAATCGACAAAACAAATAGCATGAGTCCTGTTAGTAATATCGACGTTACCAGATTGAAAATTATATGCTTTCGTTTATAATGACCAACTTCATGTGCTAAAACTGCTACAATTTCTTCTTCCTCTAAATCATTTACTAAAGTATCATATAAGGTAATGCGTTTTTCACTTCCAAATCCAGAAAAGTAAGCATTTGCTTTTGTACTTCGTTTAGAGCCATCAATGACAAAAACATTCTTCAAACTAAACCCGACAGATTGTGCATATTCTGATATCTTTTCACGTAAGCTACCATCTTCTAATGGCGTTTGTTTGTTGAATAAAGGCACAATAAGCTTAGCATAAAACAGATTCATGAATATTGTAATTAGAGTAACAATTCCCCATGCATATAACCAAAATAGTTCTTGAGTTTGTTGATAAAACCAAATGATAAGGGCTAAAATTCCTCCACCTAAAATGGTTGACATGAGTAATCCTTTTATTTTATCTAGGATATAGATTTTAGCTGTCGTTTTATTAAATCCAAATTTTTCTTCAATAACAAAGGTTTTATATATTGAAAATGGTAATGAAATGAGATCACTACCAACCATAATAATTCCGAAAAACAACAAAGCAATACCAATAGGGTTTTCGGTGTAGTTTCTAGCAATATTGTCTACGTATTCAAAGCCATCAAGCAGTAAAAAACCAAGGGTTAAAACAATAGAAAATGCAGAGCTAAAAATACCGAACTTATAATTAGTTTTTTTATAGGCTTGGGACTTTTTGTATTCATCCTCGTCATAGACATCATTCAATTCTTCTGGGATTTCATCATCATAATGTTTCGCATTAAGCGCATCCAGTACTTTATCAATAATAAAATTGATAACGATAATGCTTATAATGATGTAGAATAATATAGTTGAGGTCATGTGTTTTTATTTGAAATCTCGTTGTCTTTTCGCTTCAAAAATAAGAATTCCTGCAGCAACTGAAACGTTCATACTATCTATTTCGCCTTGCATTGGAATAATGATATTTTGAGTTGACGCTTTTAGCCATTCATCAGTTAATCCATCGGCTTCTGTACCTACAACAATTGCTGTTGGTTTGGTGTAATCTTGTGTGTAATATTCTGTTGAAGCTTGTAACGCTGCACAATAGGTGTTTATGTTGTTCTTATTGAGAAATTTAATAATTTCTGTTGTTGAACCCATCACTATTTGATTTGTAAATACACAACCTACGCTAGAGCGAATAATGTTTGGATTATATAAATCAGTTTTTGGATTGGCAATAATTACTGCATCAACATTAGCAGCATCTGCTGTGCGCAGCAATGCTCCAATATTTCCAGGTTTTTCAGGAGCTTCGGCAATTAGAATTAATGGATTCTCACGATCAAGTTGTAAATTTTCTATCAGATGAGATTTGCTTTTAACGACAGCAATAATGCCTTCCGTAGTATTACGATGAGCTAATTTTTGAAATACGTCTTTAGAGATTTCAATAATATCACTGGGTATGGAAGAGAATTGTTCTAATTGTTCTTCTGAAATAAATTCTGGGTAATATAATAAGGTGCCAATTTCAAAATGACTTTTGATTGCAAGAGTCAATTCACGCTGTCCTTCAATAATAAACAAACCAGTCTTTTTTCGTTCACGAGATTTCTCCTTTAAAACAAGAATTTGTTTTACCAATGAATTTTGTGTGCTGGTAATTTCCTTATGTTGCATTTGTGATTTATTCAGTATATTTTAATACCCACAAATTTACACTTTTATAGTGCAATTGCAAGGTCTTCTGCACATTAGAATTTCCTAATATTTTAAATTGAAGGTAGGAAAACTAGCAACTTACTTGTTATAGTAATGACATCAATACACTAAGAACTAACACTTAACTTGATGGTCAAAAAAAACTAATCAAACTCATTATCTATGAAAGTAAAATTACTATTTCCGCTATTTGCCCTCCTTTTTTCAATTTCTACATTTTCACAAGTACTTAATCAACCAAATGACATGTTTGTTTGTGATGATTCGGCTACCGAAACAGGAGATTTTGACATTGAGTCTCAAACCCCTCAAATTATAGGGAACTTAAACCCAAGTGATTATATAGTCACATATCATGAGTCTGAAATAGATGCTTTTAATCAAACAAATTCTTTGATTTCACCTTATACAAATATTTCAAATCCACAAACAATACATGTAAGTGTTGTTGATAATGGTGGTAATTTAATTGAGATTTTTACTTTTAATTTAGTGGTTAATACATTGCCATTAAACGGATTTGCACAAGATGTATTATCATGTGATGAAGGTGGAGGATTTGCAACATTTGATTTAAGCCTGTTTGATGTTGAATTTGCTGGAGGAAATCCAAATTTGATAGTGACCTATTATGAAACACTTCAAGATGCTGATGCAAATACAAATCAAATAACAAATCCAGATTTTTATTACAATATAGTTCCATACTTTCAAACGATATACGTAAGAATTGAAGACCAAAATTCAGGCTGCTATCATGTTAGTGATAATACTGTTTTGTATCTAAATGTGGCTGAAGAAATAGTTCTTACCGAACCTACACCTTATGTCATTTGCGATGACGATGGTGATGGATTTGCAACGTTTAATCTAGAGACTAAAACTCCTGAAATTTTGGGAGGAAATCAAAACCCAACACTTGAAGTTACTTATCATCAAACACAAGCTGATGCTGACAGTAATGTAGACCCATTACCATCAATTTACACAAATCCAATAAACCCTCAAATACTTTTTGTGAGAGTAGATAGTTTTAATTTCGAATGTTATCAAACAACAACTTTAGAGTTGGTAGTTGATACCAATTGTGTTTCCGCGTCATCTGTTGAGGTTATTGTTTGTGGTGAAGACCCAAATATTCCAGTTGACTATGATTTAACATCTCAGGAAGCGAATATGGTTAATGGACAAAATCCATCTGATTATACTATTACTTATTATTATGCAATAACTAATGCTGAAACAGAAACAGATCCTATTGCTAATCCAGAAGCGTATTCTGTGAGTGGAAATTCTTCAATAGTACATGTTCGTATTGAAGATAATCAATCTGGAAATTCAACTATAGTTCAAATTTATGTGAACTTTGATTTAGGTCCGCAAATAGATTTCAATGGTCCTTTCACGATTTGTAGTGGAAATGAAATTGTTCTATATCCATTCATTAACAATGATAATGGTGCTTATGTTTATTTATGGAGTACAGGAGCTACTGATCCAGAAATTGTTGTTAATACTGGAGGAATTTATACTGTAACCGTTACTGATTTGATTTCAGGTTGTGTATCGTCTGCAGATGTTGAGGTCATTGAAGGAGGTAATGCTCCACTGCTTGCAGATGCAGCCGATTTGTTTAATTGTGAACCCAATGGAGCTTTTGATCTAACAACTACAATTTCAGAAGTTTTAAATGGATTAGATTCGACTCTATTTACATTTAGTTTTTATAATGATTATAATTCTGCGTTTACAGATGTGAATCCAATTACAAATGCAACCAATTATATACCATCAAATGGAGTATTTGAAACCATTTTTATTAGAGTGCAAAATAATGGAGATGATTGTTTTTCTCTATCCGATTTTATTATTAATAGTGATAATTCTTGTCCAGTTGTTGTCGATTGTGGGCAACCAGTAACGAATACATTTTGTTATACAAATGATGCAAATGTATTGTATAGATATGAAAGTGCTGATAATTCGCCGCTTCAAGTGTTCTTTTTACAAGGTCAAGTTGAAGTTAATTATGATGAGCTCGTGGTTTACGATTCTGATGGAGTTACTAATTTGAATCCTACAACTATCTACGGTAATAATGGTGACCTTGCAGGTTTAAGCTTTTTTGCAACAGGAAACAATTTAACAGTTTTTGTTGATTCAGATGGAAGTGTTTCATGTCAAGATCAAAATTATACACCTTTAATTTATGAAGTAAGTTGTTCAGATCCAGATGCGCTTCCTGCTTGCAGTTCTACATTAATACAACCATTAGATGGAGATGTCAATGTAGATGAAAATATAGATTTAACTTGGACCCCTTCTTTAGGAATTGTTACAGGTTATAAATTGTCAATAGGATTAACTTCTGGAGGAACCGAAGTATTAGATAATGTAGATGTTGGTTATGTTTTAACCTATGATTTAGGCGTTTTAGATTATGATGTAACTTATTATGTAACAATAAAACCTTATAATACAAATGGCGATGCTGAAGGATGTGTTGAAAATAGTTTTACAACTAGAGCAAATCCTAATCAAACTATAGTTTGTGAAGATGGAGCAGTAAATACAACCTACTGCTATGAAAATGATGATACTTCTGAATTTAGTTTTCAAAGTTCTGACGGATTACCAATAACCATTATTTTTAATGCTGGTGGTACTGAAGTTAATTTTGATGAAGTTTATGTAGTAGATACAGATGGTACAATTTTAAATGCTGACTTAGAATACGGAAATGATGGTGATTTTACAGGATTGACCTATACCTCTTCAGGAGATTCTTTAACAGTAAGATTTGATTCAGATTTTACCATTAGTTGTGGAACTGGTGATAACTGTTGTACAGTGCAATTTGATTTTGATGTCTTTTGTTCTTCTGCAGTTGGGTTTATTCAGGTCAATGCTTTTGTAGATGATAATGCAAACACTATATATGATGCTAACGAATTTAGCTTCTCTAATGGATATTTTGAATATGAAGTTAATGGAGATGGAAACATAAATGTTGTAAATTCTTCAACTGGTCATTTTCAAATTATTAGTGGTAATGAAACTGATGTTTACGATATAACTTTTAATTTATATGATGAATCAGAAGCATGCTATGATATAACAACTGCAAGTTTCAATAATATCTCTGTAGCAACAGGGAGCACAGTTACAGTTGATTTTCCAGTAGTTGAAGAACAGAGTTGTGAAGACTTAGCCGTCTATTTAATTAATTATTGGGCACCACCAAGACCAGGTTTTTCTCATGAGAACTTCTTAGTTCTAGAAAACTTAGGGTTTACAACAATTTCATCAGGAACTGTTGAGTTTACTCATGATCCATTATTGGTATACAATGGTGTTACAAGTGTTAATCCAAATTATACAGTTACAAATACCGCAACTGGATTTACAGTTGATTTTGTAAATCTACAACCAGGAGATGTGGAGTATATTGATGTGTCTTTAACCTGTCCGGTAACAGTAGCATTAGACGATATTCTTACTAATACAGCTACATATCTTACAGATACAAACGATTTAGTAGCAACTAATAATTATTCTACCTTATCTGAATTAGTTATAGGTTCTTGGGATCCAAATGATAAGATGGAATCTCATGGTCCTAAAGTGTTATACGATGAATTTGTAACTTCAGATGAATGGTTATACTATACGATTCGTTTCCAAAACTTAGGAACAGCTGAAGCAATCTTTGTAAGAATTGAAGATGCATTGGACGCTAGTATTGATAATGCGAGTTTCCAAATGTTAAGATCTAGTCATGATTATGTGGTGACAAGAACTGAAAATAACTTAGAATGGTATTTTGAAGATATTAATTTACCAGCAGAACAAGATGATGCAGAAGGTAGTAACGGATTTGTTTACTTTAGAGTAAAACCTCAAGCTGGATATGCTATTGGTGATATCATTCCTAATACAGCTGCTATTTACTTCGATTTCAATGCACCTGTAATCACTAACAGATTTGAAACAGAATTTGTAGAGGAAGCACTTTCAGTTTCTGAATTTGATTTTAACGGTTTCAAGATGTACCCAAATCCAGCAAAAGATGTTTTAAACATTCAACTAAACAACATCTCAAATGCTAATCTTAGTGTTTATGATATTCAAGGTAAATTGGTTTTAGATCGAATCATTTCTCAAGAACAAAACGTAGCGCTTAATGTGTCAGATTTACAAAGCGGACTATACTTTGTGAAATTAAATACTGGAACTAAAGAGATCGTTAAGAAGTTAATCATTGAGTAAGAAAGATTTAATATAATATCAAAAGCCTCAGACAAGTTCTGAGGCTTTTTGTTATTTTTGATTTTTAATTTTTAATGTTTATTGAAAACAATTACATGAAAAGACAACTACTTATTTTTCTATCTTTATTTTGTTTAATAGCTGTGCAAGCGCAAGTTGCGAATCAACCTTCACCTTTAAATCTTTGCGATGAAGGTATAACTGATGAATTCGCCGAATTCGACTTAACGGTCAAAGACGCAGAAATATTAGGTGCCCAAGCACCTATAGATTTTTTTGTTAATTACTATTTGACGCAAGCAGATGCTGATAACAGTGTTAACCCATTGGCAAGTCCATATACAAATACGCAAAATCCGCAAACACTTTATGTAAGAGTTGAAGATGTAAATACAGGTAGTTTTGATACGACAACGTTAACCATAAGAGTATTGCCTAATCCTACACCTGCCAATGCACCAGATTTGGAGATATGTGATGATGATAATGATGGCTTTAGCGTTTTCGATTTAACTACAAATGATTTGTTTATCATAAATGGAGAGGTTGGGAATACTGTAACACATTACATGAGTCAATCTGATGCTGACTTTGGATCAAATGCGATTTCTGATACTACTATCTATTTTAATACAACTTCACCTCAAACAATTTTTGTGAGATTAGAAAATGAAATTTCAGGTTGTTATGCACTAACAGATTTTGATCTTATAGTAAATCTTTTGCCATCATTTAATCTTGAGGAAGAATATGATGTATGTAATGGTGAAACCTTAATTTTAGATACAGGACTGAATGCGGCTGATGGCTACGACTTTTTTTGGTACCAAGACGGTTTTGCTCTTCCAGGAGAAACTGGTCCTACTTTGACCGTAACTGAAGGTGATCCTTATGGCGTAATTGTGACTTCGATTAGCACATTTTGTGAGTTTCAAGATGAGACAATCGTCAACTTTATTGATTGTACAGATACCGATGGTGATGGTGTTATTGATTCAGTAGAAGATTTAAATAATAATGGAAATTTAGATGATGATGATACAGATTTAGATATGATACCAAACTATATGGATGATGATGACGATGGTGATAATGTGGATACCATTGATGAAATCAGTAATCCTTTAGGTAGAATGCCAAATCATCCCTTTGTAGATACAGATATGGATTTAATTGAAAACTATTTAGATGACGATGATGATGGTGATTTAGTATTGACAATTGATGAAGATTATAATAATAATGGTGATCCAACGGATGATGATACCAATATGAATTCAATTCCAGATTATTTGGAATCAGCCGTGGCTTTAAGTGTGTCAGAATTTGATTTTAACGGATTCAGTATGTTTCCAAATCCTGCAAAAGATGTTTTAAACATTCAACTAAACAACATCTCAAATGCTAATCTTAGTATTTATGACATTCAAGGGAAATTAATAGTAGAGCAATCCGTTTCTCAAGAGCAAAATCTAGAGTTAAACGTTTCAGATTTACAAAGCGGAATGTACTTTGTGAAACTGAATACAGGAACGAAAGAACTAGTTAAGAAACTAATTATAGAATAAGAAGAATTAAATATAGTGTTAAAAGCCTCAGATGTATTCTGAGGCTTTTTTATTGATATTCATTTTAAAACAAACCAGAAATCTCACCACTATCAGTAATATCTATGCCTTCAGATGCTGGATGAGCAGGTAGTCCTGGCATTCGCATAATATCACCAGTTATCGGAATTAGAAAACCAGCGCCTGAAGCAATTTCAATTTCTCTTACAGTAATAATAAAATCTTTTGGACGTCCTAATAACTTAGGATTGTCAGATAACGATTTTTGAGTTTTTGCGACACATATAGGTAAGTTTTCTAGACCTAATGCCTTAATCTGTTTTAATTGCCGTTTTGCGTTAGAATTGTAATCTACATGCTCAGCACCATAAATTTTTTGAGCGATAGTTTCAATTTTTGTTTCAATATCCATATTCCAATCATACAAAGGCTTAAATTTTGTTTTATTAGCGTCACATACCTCAATGACATGCTGAGCTAAGTCAATAGCACCAAGTCCACCTTTGGCCCAAACATTTGCGACAGCTACTCTTACATTTTTGATTTTTGCAAGGTCTTTGATGAGTTGTATTTCTTCTTTACTATCGGTTTTAAATTTATTGATGGCTATAATCGGAGTGACATTAAAATGCTTGATATTCTCTAGATGTTTTTCAAGATTAGGAAGCCCTTGTCTTAAGGCTTCAACATTCGGAATATCTAAAGATTTGAGATCTACACCACCATGATGTTTTAAAGCTCTAATAGTGGTTGTAAGAACCACAGCTTTTGGTGAAATTTTAGCACTCTGACATTTGATATCAAAGAATTTTTCTGCACCAAGATCAAACCCGAAACCGGCTTCAGTCACTGTATAGTCAGAATAACTCATTCCCATAAGCGTCCCGATAACCGAGTTAGTTCCTTGTGCAATATTTGCAAAGGGTCCACCATGAATAATGGCAGGATTACCTTCTATAGTTTGTACTAAATTTGGCTTAATAGCATGCTTTAAAAGCGTTGCCATAGCACCAGCAACTTTTAAATCTTTAGCGTAAATGGGTTTCTTTTTAAAGGTATAGCCTATAAATATATTTTCAAGACGTTTTTTTAAATCACTTAAATCTGTAGTGATACATAAAATTGCCATAATCTCAGAGGCAGCAGTAATATCAAAACCAGTTTCTCTTGGGATGCCTGAGGTTGTTCCACCTAAACCTACAATAATACGTCTTAAAGCTCTATCATTCATGTCAATGACGCGTTTCCAAGTAATTGTTCTAGGATCAAGTCCAAGTGAATTTGTTTTACTTTGAATGTTATTATCAATAACGGCTGCTAGTAAATTATGCGCTTTTTCAATGGCTGAAAAGTCACCAGTAAAATGTAGATTAATATCTTCTAAGGGCAGTACTTGAGCATAACCACCACCTGTAGCACCACCTTTTATACCAAATACAGGACCTAAAGACGGTTCTCTTAACACAACTGTTGTTTTCTTGTTGAGTTGATTTAACGCTTCAGAAAGACCAATAGAAATTGTTGTTTTTCCTTCTCCTGCTGGTGTAGGTGAAATAGCAGATACCAGTATTAAATTACTTTGTTTTGCTTTTTTTCGATTGATGAAGGAAAGCGGTAGTTTCGCTTTATCCTTACCATACATTTCAATTTGATCTGGATCAACACCAAATTTTTCTGCGATTTCAGATATGGGTTTTAATACGATACGTTTTGCTATTTGTAAATCTGTCATTTTTGAATGCGTTATTTGTCTTTCAAAATTACCGCAATTTATAGTCTAAAAGGCTGATTTTTGTCATATACTATTTGTTTTAGTTCTAATTCTATGACATCGAAGTCTAGGTCGTTTTCTATAAGTAAAACAACTATTATCACTACGTAGTACTACGTAGTTTTTGCGTGCTATACGTATTGTATATGGTTGTTTTATAGACTATTTTTGCTTATCACATAATTGCACTCTCGTTTTCTCTTTCTTTTTGAGCTGACTTTAGTTTAATAACTAATTTAATAAAATCCAAAACACTATGAAACCTTTTTACTATCAAATTACTGTTGTCCTTTTATTTTTAGGTTCAATTAATGTAAACGCTCAAATTTCATTTCAGGAAATTACGGGAACACCTTTTGACGGTGTTCAACAAGGTTCTAGTGCCATTGCAGATATTGATGGCGATAACGACCAAGATTTGCTTATTACTGGACTAACTGCTTCCAATCAACGTATTGCAAAATTATATGCTAATGATGGTGCAGGTAGTTTTACTCTGGTGACTGGAACACCTTTTGATGGTGTTACACAAGGTTCTATTGCCTTTGCAGATATTGATGGCGATAACGATCAAGATGTACTAATTACTGGACTAAGTACTTCCGGTCAACGTATCGCAAAATTATATGCCAATGATGGTACAGGTGGCTTTGCCGTAGTTTTAGGATTACCTTTTGAAGGTGTTTATGTAAGTTCTATTGCCTTTGCAGATATTGATGGTGATAACGATCAAGATGTGCTTATTACCGGACTAACTGCTTCCAATCAACGTAGCGCAAAATTATATACCAATGATGGCTCAGGTGTTTTTAGCCTAGTTTCTGGAACACCCTTTGACGGTATTTTGGATGGCTCTATTGCTTTTGCAGATATTGATGGCGATAACGATCAAGATGTACTAATTACCGGACTAAATCCTTCTGGTCAGTATATCTCAAAATTATATACAAATGATGGTACTGGAAGTTTTACCCTAGATGCTGGAACACCCTTTGATGGTGTTTTCTTAAGTTCTATTGCCTTTGCAGATATTGATGGTGATAACGATCAAGATGTACTAATTACTGGACTAAATGGTTCTGGTCAGCGTATCTCAAAATTATATACCAATGATGGTACAGGTAGTTTCACCCTAGCTATTGGAACACCCTTTGATGGTGTAATGTTAAGTTCTATTGCCTTTAGTGATATTGATGGCGATAACGATCAAGATGTGCTTATTAGTGGACTAAATCCTTCTGGTGGGCGTATTGCAAAATTATATACAAATGATGGTTTAGGCAGTTTTACCTTAATCGCAGGAACACCTTTTGATGGTGTTCAAACAAGTTCTATTGCTTTTGCAGATATTGATGGCGATAACGATCAAGACGCACTAATTACTGGAAGGAATGCTTCTGATCAGTTTATTGCAAAATTATACAATAATAATTCACCTCAAGCTTCAGTAATAACTCCAGACATTGCTTCATTAGCAGATATTAGTGAACAATGCCAATCTACACCAACAGCTCCAACAGCAAATATGGGAGCTCTCACAGGAACACCAGATGTCGCGTTTCCTATTATAAGTCAAGGTACAACTGTTGTAACTTGGACCTATGATGACGGGAATACTACAGAAACACAAACACAAAACATTATTCTTGCAGATACTGTAGCACCAACAATTACCTGCGCAGCAGATGTTAGTGGATTAGTTGGAGATGATATCGTTTTAGCACCACCAACAGTTTCAGATAATTGTTCAGGTACTGGAAATGCTTTAAATTTTGATGGTGTGAATGATTATGTAAGTATTGGAAACGTAAGCGATTTAAATTTTGAAAGAACAGATGCTTTTTCTATTGAAGCAAGCGTAAAATCTACTGGTAATGGATTTGAAATGATTTATTCCAAACTGATTAACGGTGGAACATATAGAGGGTATGAATTATGGTCTAACAATGGAAATATATCTGTGTATATAATTAGTACATATCCTTCAAATAGTATAGATATTAATACAAGTACTGCACCACTTGCAGATGGTCAATGGCATCATGTGGCCATGTCTTATTCTGGCAACAGCGATGCTTCAGGCGTAAATATATATGTTGATGGAGTATTGCAATCTAAAACAGTGCTATTCAACAATTTAAGTGGTAGTATTCAGACAACAGTACCCGCGTTATTAGGAACGCGTGCATCTACTGGTAATTTCTGGGATGGAACTTTGGATGAAGTTCGTGTTTGGAATACAGAGCGTACACAAGCAGAAATACAAGCCAATATGAACAATGAACTTAGCACTGCAACAGGTTTAGTTGCTGCTTATCATTTCAACGAAGGCGTTACCGATGGCAATAATGCAGGTGTAATAACTGCTACAGATGCTTCAGGAAACGGAAATGATGGAACACTGATTAATTTTGCCCTAACAGGAGCAACTTCAAATTGGGTAGAAGGAAATGTTTTAGCTACACCAATTGTTACAAACGATGCACCAGCAACATATCCAATTGGTGACACAACAGTAACTTGGGCAGCAACTGATGCTGCAGGCAATATGGCAACATGTGAGCAAATGGTAACTATTCAAAGTCCGACGGTAACTTATACCTATACTAATGGGTGGCTACCAAATGATCCAAGTGGTGTTGCAACTGCAGATGATGATATCGTGATTGAAACTGGTGACGCCATGATTAACTCAAATACAACATGTAATTCGGTAACCGTAAATCCTGGAGCTGGTCTTACAGTAAATACAGGTGTGACACTTACAGCAACCGTTGGATTGGTATTAGAATCTAGTGCAACAAGCTTTTCAAGTTTAATTCTTGATGGTACTGTTGCTGGAACTATGACTTATGAACGTCACGTTAATATCAATGGTTCTGGATCAACAGGAAGTAACGATTTAGTATCTGCGCCTTTAACAGGACAAGACTTTGCTTCTTTTG
>OJDV01000352.1_pt1 | contig 16595 bp, 16 predicted proteins | sample 1592911 | NCBI WGS metagenome assembly OJDV01 (sample SAMN05416860, study PRJEB24817) | seawater metagenome | isolation source: Sea water | place: Canada:Atlantic | collected 2013-11 | reverse complement strand
TTATTATTAAATTTAAACTCAAAAGTTGTTTTTATGAAGTTTAGAAAAAAAATCTTGATTCTGATTGTTCTTTTTACTGTTTTTGCTTGTGCCCAAGATAAGAATCCTGTAAACACTAAACACACTTACGAAGTTGTTGTAAAAGGCCTAGACAACCCTTGGGGATTTACTTTTCTGCCAGACAAATCTATTCTCATAACAGAAAACGAAGGTGAAATCATACATTTTAAAAACGGTACAAAAACAGATATCAAAAACGTACCCGAAATCTATAATCGTGGACAAGGAGGTCTTTTAGATATTGTGTTACACCCAAATTACATAAATAATGGCTGGATTTATATTACTTATTCATCTACCGAAGGCGAAGGCAAAGGTGGTCATACTGCTTTAATGAGAGCAAAACTTAAAGACAATGCTTTAATTGAAAAACAAGTATTATATAAAGCTACTCCAAATACAACCAGAGGTCAACATTTTGGTTCAAGAATCGTTTTTGATGATGAAGGCTATTTGTATTTTACAATAGGTGAACGTGGAAATCGGGATGAGAACCCACAAGATATTACTCGTGATGGCGGAAAAGTATATCGATTACATGATGATGGACGTATTCCTGATGATAATCCTTTTATAAACGAAGTAAATGCTAAAAAAGCCATTTATTCTTATGGTCATCGTAATCCACAAGGCATGACCATAAATCCAGAAACTAGAGACATCTGGATACATGAACATGGCCCAAAAGGTGGAGATGAAATAAATATTATTAAAGCAGGTAAAAACTATGGTTGGCCAGTTATTAGTTATGGTATTAACTATATAGGAACTACGTTTACTGACATTACAGAAAAAGAAGGCATGGAACAACCCTTGCATTATTGGGACCCTTCAATTGCGCCAAGCGGAATGGCTTTTATTTCAAGTAATAAATACAACGGCTGGAAAGGCAATCTCCTAATTGGTTCTTTAAAATTTCAGTACTTAGATAATTGTTATATCAAAAAGGGTAAAGTGGTTAAAGAAGAACGTTTACTAGATGGTTTAGGTCGAGTAAGATCTGTTAATCAAGGACCTAATGGATACATTTATGTTGGAATTGAAAACCTAGGCATTGTTAAACTAATTAAAAAGTAAATAAAATTATTATTACAGTTTTATCTAAAAAGAAGTTTTGAAAATTAAACCATAAACTGCCTATAAATAATTAAATTTGTAGATACAATTTAAAATAAAATTATGCTCATCATAGGTATTGCAGGTGGAACTGGATGTGGAAAAACCACAGTAGTAAATCAAATATTGAATGAACTTCCTGAAGGTGAAGTTGGGATAATTTCTCAAGATTCATACTATAAAGATACGTCGCATTTAGGTTATGATGAACGCGTTAAAATTAATTTCGATCATCCAAGATCTATAGATTTCGAATTATTAGAGTCTCATTTACAAGAGCTTAGAAAAGGAAACGCTATTGATCAACCTGTTTATTCTTTTGTAAAACACAACAGAACTGGCGACACGATCCATACACTGCCTCGAAAGGTTATGATTGTTGAAGGTATTTTAATATTAACACCTCCTGAACTCAGAGAAATGTTTGATATTAAAATATTTGTGCATGCAGATAGTGATGAACGCTTAATAAGACGATTAAAACGAGATATCACCGAACGTGGACGAGATATAGATGAAGTATTATCTCGATACCAAAACACTCTAAAACCTATGCATCAGCAGTTCATAGAACCTATGAAAGAATATGCTGATCTTATCATACCAAACAACAAATACAATACGGTTGCAGTTGATATTGTGAAAACCATTATTAACGAAAAACTGAATTATGCTTAAATACCTCAAAAACATATTTGTTATCATCTTTATCGTATTCGCTGTTTGGATGCTATTTATAGATGCTAATTCATTGATTATTCACCACGAATTAAACGAGGATATTAGTGATTTAGAAAAAGAAAAAGAATATTACAATAAAGAAATTCAAATAGACAAAAAAGCGATTAAAGAACTGAGTACAGAAGATGGAATTGAAAAACTAGCTCGAGAAAAATATTACATGAAGAAAGACAATGAAGACATTTATATCATTGAATATGAAGATAGCTTAAAAACCAAGACTAACGATGAGTAAACCTTTATTTAAACAGTTTCCTGAAGTTTCCTCAAAAGAATGGAAACAAAAGATCCAGGTAGATTTAAAAGGTGCTGATTACAACGACACGCTTATATGGCAAACCAATGAAGGTATTGATGTCAAGCCTTTTTATCATAAAGATGAATTTAATCAACTACCTGATGTCTCAGCTTCCAAAGTCACTAAATTTAAGATTTGTCAAACCATATTTGTCGCTAATGTCTTAAAATCAAACGCTAAAGCTCTAGACACTATTTCAAGAGGAGCAGAAGCTATAAAATTTATAATTCCAACTGAAGACGTTTCCTTAGAAAAACTGCTTCAAAACATAGACTTATTAAAGGTTACCATTTATTTTGAATTACAGTTTTTATCTCCTGAATATGCAAAAAAGATAAATACGCTTAGAAAACCAAATACTTCAGTATACATTAATACTGACATAATTGAAAAACTAGCTAAATCTGGAAATTGGTTTTCAAACCTGAAAGACGATCACAAATATTTTGAATCTATAGTTACTAACACCAATACACTAAGTGTAAATGTATCGCTTTATCAAAATGCTGGAGCAACCATTATACAGCAGTTAGGCTATGCTCTTGCTCATGCTAACGAGTATTTAAATCATTTTGATGAAACTCTTGATACAGATTCAAAAGAACAACTGAATATTGTTTTTAATGTATCCGTAGGAACAAACTATTTTTTCGAAATCGCTAAACTTCGTGCATTAAGAAATCTTTGGGCTAGTCTAGCTTCGGAATACGGAGTAAATACCGAATGTCACATTTTTGCGACACCATCAAAACGGAATAAAACCATTTACGATTACAACACAAATATGCTTCGAACCACTACAGAATGCATGAGCGCAGTTCTGGGAGGTGCAAATACAATTAACAATTTAGCATACGACGCTGTTTACCATAAAGACAATGAATTTAGTGAACGTATTGCTCGCAATCAATTGCTCATTCTAAAACATGAAAGCTATTTCAATACCGTAAATAATCCAGCAGATGGCACTTATTATATTGAATCTTTAACGTCTCAAATTTCAGAAAAAGCTTTAGAACTTTTTAAAGACATTGAAGCTAATGGTGGTTTTTTAAATCAACTTAAAGAAGGAACTATCCAAAGAAAAATAAAAGAAAGCGCCGCAAAGGAGCAGACGCAATTTGATGAAGGCAAATTAGTGCTATTAGGCACAAATAAGCACCCAAACAAGGAAGACACCATGCATCACGACATAGAGTTATATCCTTTTTTAAAAACAAATCCAGTCAAAACATTAATTGAAGCTATACTTGAGAATAGAATCTCAAACACATTGGACTACAAAAGACTAGAAGAAGAACAAAAATAAAATAGTAAACATGAAAACACGATTTTTGTATTTTGTAATATGTTTGATTCTTGTGAATTGCAAAGAACCACAACCTCAACTAACATTTAAACACTCTGACAAAACAATTGTTCTTAATTGCGATAATAATCACTCCGAATTATTCAATGAAGCTATCCATCATTTTGAAGCCAACCTAACCAAGCACTTCAATAATAAAAACCCAAATTTAAGCGCAGCTTATCGTCAATTTCTAATAGAAAGCACAAGTAATCGAACAAACTATAATAACATTTCCAACCAACATTCTTTAGATATTTTTATAGCCCTTAAAAATGTAGACGGTTTATGGATTCAAAAAAACAACAAGCTTTCTCTCAATTACAAACATGATATATTTAATTGCATTGGTGAAAACATAAAAGATAACGACCTGAAATCCACCTACAACGCATTACTAACAACCAATAGCATGAGCATGAGAATGCTAAAAGACGTGCTTATAGCAAAAAGCAACAGATTCGATACAGACAAACACCTAGCAACCTTTGTCGCGCTCGAGTTATACTACTCAAAGCTATCTAACGTAGACTTATCCCTTAAACAAGAAGCACCTGTAGACATAAAACTCAAAGAAGAAAAAGGTCTACACGCTGGACACAATCATGACTAGAGAATTACATCTATTCAAATGAAAAGAAAAAACATCCAACATATCAAACTAGACCAAGAGCCAAAGCACAAAGCGGATGACTCTAAAGGCGATTTCCATACTGCGGAAGATATTGACATTAAGTCAACCTACTCTAAAGCAGATATTGAGAACCTAGAGCATTTAAACTTTGTTGCTGGCATTGCTCCCAACCTACGAGGCCCATATTCAACAATGTATGTTCGAAGACCATGGACGATTCGTCAGTACGCAGGTTTTTCAACCGCTGAAGATAGCAATGCCTTTTATAGACGCAATCTTGCAGCTGGACAAAAAGGACTATCCGTAGCTTTCGATTTAGCAACGCATAGAGGTTACGATTCTGATCACGAGCGTGTTGTTGGTGATGTTGGTAAAGCTGGTGTAGCTATTGACAGTGTTGAAGACATGAAAATTCTCTTCGACCAAATTCCTTTAGATAAAATGTCGGTTTCGATGACAATGAATGGCGCTGTGTTACCAATCATGGCCTTTTACATTGTTGCAGCCGAAGAACAAGGCGTTAAAGCCGAACAATTAGCTGGCACGATTCAAAATGATATTCTAAAAGAGTTCATGGTTAGGAATACTTACATCTATCCGCCAACACCATCTATGAAAATCATTTCTGATATATTTGAATACTCGAGCAAGAACATGCCTAAATTCAACAGTATTAGTATTTCAGGCTACCACATGCAAGAAGCTGGAGCAACCTGTGATATTGAATTAGCATATACGCTAGCTGACGGTTTAGAATACATCAAAAAAGGACTTGAAGCCGGAATGGATATTGACAGCTTCGCTCCTCGCCTATCTTTCTTCTGGGCTATTGGCATGAATCATTTTATGGAAATCGCTAAAATGCGAGCCGCACGAATGTTATGGGCGAAAATTGTAAGCAAGTTTAACCCTAAGAATCAAAAATCTTTAACCTTACGTACACATTGCCAAACGTCTGGATGGAGCCTAACAGAGCAAGATCCATTTAATAATGTTGCGCGCACAACTATTGAAGCTGCTGCTGCTGCCTTTGGTGGCACGCAAAGCTTACATACCAATGCGCTAGATGAAGCTATAGCGTTGCCTACTGACTTTTCAGCAAGGATTGCACGAAATACTCAGATATTTCTGCAAGAGGAAACAGGCATTACTAAAACCGTTGACCCTTGGGCTGGAAGTTATTACGTAGAAAAACTAACACACGATATCGCTCAAAAAGCCTGGACACTTATAGAAGAAGTTGAAGAACTTGGCGGCATGACCAAAGCTATTGAAGCTGGTATTCCAAAATTACGAATCGAAGAAGCTGCAGCACGAAAGCAAGCGAGAATCGATTCTAATCAAGATATTATTGTGGGTGTTAACAAATACCGCTTAGAAGAAGAAGATCCTATATCTACACTAGAAGTCGATAACCAAACGGTTAGAAACGGACAAATTAAGCGCTTAGAACACATTAAAGCGACTAGAAACACCAAAGCCGTTGAAGCTTCTCTCAAAAAATTAACTGAAGCAGCAAAAACAGGAACAGAGAATTTACTAACTTTAGCAGTAGAAGCCGCTCGAAACAGAGCCACATTAGGAGAAATAAGCGATGCTTTAGAAGCCGAGTTTGGCAGATATAAAGCTCAAATTAAATCATTTTCAGGCGTGTATAGTAAAGAAATTAAAGACGATAAAAGTTTTCAGAAAGCTAGAGCATTAGCAGATATTTTTGCCGAGCAAGATGGCAGAAGACCGCGAATTATGATTGCTAAAATGGGACAAGATGGTCATGACAGAGGCGCCAAAGTCGTTGCTACTGGTTATGCAGATGTTGGGTTTGATGTAGACATAGGACCACTCTTTCAAACACCAAAAGAAGCCGCAAAGCAAGCTGTAGAAAACGATGTGCATATTTTAGGCGTATCTTCTTTAGCAGCAGGACATAAGACCCTTGTTCCTCAAGTAATAGAAGAACTTAAAAATTATAATCGTGAAGACATTATGGTCATCGTTGGAGGCGTCATCCCAAAGCAAGATTACCAATATTTATTTGATGCTGGAGCTGTTGCTGTGTTTGGTCCTGGTACTAAAATTAGCGATGCTGCAATTAAGATTTTAGAGATTTTAATTGACTAATTCACAACATGTATTAACGCTTTAAAATTTCATTTTTTGGAGTAGTTTTTTTTATGTGACAAACCTATAAATCTATAAACAACTGTTAACAACTTCCGCTTCCAAAAGTCGCAAATAATCGTATTTTTACACTTCATCAATACCAAATCAATTAATGGGTAAAATCATTGCAATAGCCAATCAAAAAGGAGGCGTTGGTAAAACAACAACCTCTGTAAACCTTGCCGCTTCTCTAGGCGCCTTAGAAAAAAAAGTATTGCTTATCGATGCAGATCCTCAAGCTAACTCAACTTCTGGCCTTGGGATAGATGTTGATGGTGTTGAAACTGGTTCCTACCAATTGATAGAACATAAAGCTACAGCTGAAGAGTGTATTATTAAAACCAACTCACCGAATGTTGATATCATTCCTGCACACATAGACTTAGTCGCTATTGAAATTGAATTAGTTGATAAAGATGATCGTGAATACATGCTTAAAAAAGCAATTTCTCATTTAAAATCCACTTACGATTACATTTTAATAGATTGCGCACCTTCCTTAGGATTATTGACTTTAAATGCGTTGACATCTGCAGATTCTGTAATTATCCCTATTCAATGTGAGTACTTTGCTCTTGAAGGTCTTGGTAAATTACTAAACACAGTTAAAAGTGTTCAAAAAATACATAATGAAGATTTAGATATTGAAGGCATGCTACTAACCATGTTCGACCAACGTTTACGTCTATCTAACCAAGTGGTTGAAGAAGTACAAAAACACTTTACAGATATGGTTTTTGAAACCATTATACAACGAAATGTGCGTTTAGGAGAAGCACCAAGTTACGGCGAAAGCATTATTAAATATGATGTAAGTAGCAAAGGCGCTTCAAATTATTTAAGTTTGGCTAAAGAAATTATTAATAAAAACGCATAATGGCGAAGGCGACAAAAAAACAAGCTTTAGGCAGAGGACTTTCAGCACTTTTGAAAGACCCTTCAAACGACATCAACTCTGTTAAAGATAAAAATGCCGACACCATCATAGGAAACATTGTGGAGCTTGACATTGAAGCAATTGACATCAATCCGTTTCAACCTCGAACAAATTTTAACGAAGAAACCTTGCGTGAATTAGCATCTTCTATTAGAGAATTAGGTGTTATTCAACCAATTACTGTTCGGAAATTAGAGTTTAATAAATTTCAATTAGTTTCTGGTGAGCGTCGTTTTAGAGCTTCTAAATTAATTGGATTAAAAACTATTCCTGCATATATAAGAATTGCAAACGATCAGGAATCACTAGAAATGGCTCTGGTTGAAAACATCCAAAGACAAGATCTTGATCCTATTGAAATTGCACTCTCCTACCAACGTTTAATTGATGAAATCAAATTAACTCAAGAACAAATGAGCGAACGTGTTGGCAAAAAACGTTCAACCATCGCTAATTATTTACGTTTATTAAAATTAGATCCAATTATTCAAACCGGAATGCGTGACGGCTTTATTTCAATGGGACATGGTAGAGCTATTATCAATATTGAAGATCAAAACATTCAACTCAATATTTATGAAAAAATAATAACCGATAAATTGTCAGTAAGAGCTACTGAGCAATTGGTAAAAAATTTCCATAATACAAATACAGTAAAGTCCCCTAAAAAAGAAGAACTACCAAAGTATATTAAAAAAGGTGTTAAAGAATTTTCAGAATACTTTGGACACAAAATCAACGTTAAAGTATCTAAGAATGGCAAAGGGCAAATCACAATCCCGTTTCATTCTGAAGAAGATTTTAATCGCATAAAAAAACTTGTCCAAAGTGCCAAATAAGCATATTTACATCCTCGGTTTCCTTTTCTTTTTTGGCTTCAATTCTATTGCCCAAAACAAGAAAGGTAACGACAATTTGTTAATTGATGATGACTTTATCGTTCTAGCGGAGACAATTCAACGCAAACCAATTAATATTCTCGCACCTTCAAAAGCCGCCTTCTATTCAGCTGTTTTACCTGGCTTAGGTCAAGCATACAATAAGAAATACTGGAAAATACCTATAGTCTATGCAGCACTTGGAGCTGGTGTTTACTTTTACAGCACTAACAACAAAGAATACAATCGCTACAGAGACGAATACAAACGTCGTTTAGCAGGTAACAATGCAAATGATGGCGAATTCCCAGGTGTTAGTGATGAAGGGCTTATAAACGCACAGCAAACACTAAAACGCAATAAAGAACTTTCCTTATTAATCACAATTGGTTTATATGCTCTAAATATTTTAGACGCTAACGTTGACGCGCATTTACTTCAATATAATATAGATGATAATTTAGCCTTAAAGCCTCACTTTCAGTATAATGAAATGGAGAATTCCTCCGATTTAGGCCTCACACTCAACTTTAAATTCTAAACCATGAACATCGCTTTATTGGGTTACGGAAGAATGGGTAAAGCAATTGAAAACATTGCCATTAAGAGAGGTCATCAAATTGTCTTGAAAGCCTCTAGAGATACAAAAGATTACAGTCTTGAAAATATAGATGTTGCCATTGATTTTAGTTTACCATCTTCAGCTTTTGAAAACATTAGTAATTGCATTCAACAGCATACACCTGTTATTTCTGGAACTACAGGATGGCTTGAGAAGTATGACGATATTGTATCGCAGTGTAATCAAAATAAAGGAACATTTTTATACGCTTCTAATTTCAGCCTTGGTGTAAACATCTTTTTTGAAGTAAATAAGACTTTAGCAAAATTGATGAAAGGCTTGCCAGAATACAAGGCAAATATTGAAGAAATACATCACACTCAAAAACTTGATGCTCCCAGCGGAACGGCAATTACATTAGCTGAAGCCATTATTAAACAATCTGACTACAAAAACTGGACGCTAGACACACCAAAACCAAAAGAGATTGGTATTTTAGCAAAACGAATTGAAAACGTTTCTGGAACACACGAAATCAATTATGAATCTGAAGTAGATTGTATTTCTATTAAACACACGGCACACAGTAGAGAAGGATTTGCTCTAGGTGCTGTTATTGCTGCAGAATGGATTCATGATAAGACTGGAGTTTACACTATGAAAGATGTGTTAAACATTGGTTAATTTGTGATTTATGAGTAACGGTTTAAGATATTTTTCAACCAACAACACAAACAAAACATTATGACAATAACACAGTGGTTAATTTTCATCCTGATTATACAAGTTATTCATGGACTTGGAACATGGAAACTTTACGTTAAAGCTGGCCGACAAGCTTGGGAAGCTTTTATTCCTGTTTATAATTCGGTAATCTTAATGAAAATCATCAATAGACCTTGGTGGTGGACCATCTTACTATTTGTTCCTATCGTTAACCTCATTATGCTTCCTGTTGTTTGGGTTGAAACCGCAAGAAGTTTTGGAAAAAACACGTATCAAGATACATTTCTAGCAATTATTACCTTAGGTTTTTACAACTACTATCTTAATTATGTTGCAGATGTTTCATATGTAGAAAATAGAGATTTACATCCTAAATCAAGTTCTGGAGACTGGGTAAGTTCTATTTTATTTGCGATCGTTGCTGCTACAATTGTTCATACTTATTTCATTCAACCGTTTACAATTCCGAGTTCTTCATTAGAAAAATCCTTATTAGTTGGTGATTTTCTTTTTGTAAGCAAGTTTCATTATGGAGCTAGAATACCCATGACTACGGTTGGAGCTCCTATGGTTCATGATACGATTCCTGTCCTTAATAAAAAATCGTATCTATTTGACGATCGTTTCGACAAAAGAAAGAGCTCATGGAAAAACAAGCTCCAATTACCATATTTGAGAATGCCAGGTTTTGAAGATATCGAACGTAATGACATTGTTGTTTTTAATCAGCCAGCAGATACGTTACTTGATATGAATGATTTCACACCAGATCGCAACTATTACAAACCTATAGATAAGAAAACGAACCTAGTAAAACGCTGTGTTGGGATAGCTGGAGACTCGTTAGAAGTTAGAAATGGCTATGTATACATAAATGGTAAGAAAAACGAATTACCAGATAGAGCTCAACTACAGTTTGCATTTGATATTAAATTAAAAGGCAATTATACTGGAGAGCAAATTTTTGAAGCTTTAAGACGCTATGATATAACAGATAACCCTTATCAAGTGACTGAAGGTTCTATTGTAGTTCAAGCAACTGAAGAATCAGCAGCTAAAGCTAAGAACAATCCGTATTTTGAAAGTATCACAAGACGTATGACTCCTAAAGGTGCAGACGGAAATCTATTTCCTAGAGACCCACAATATCCTTGGAATTACGATAACTTCGGACCACTTTACATTCCAAAGGAAGGTGCAACCATTGATTTGAATTTAGAAGTTTTACCACTATACAGACGATTGATTTCTGAATACGAAGGAAATACGCTAACAGTAAATGGCAATCAAATTTTAATTAATGGAACTCCTGCTAACTCATACACCTTTAGACAAAACTACTACTGGATGATGGGAGACAATAGAAACAACTCTATTGATGCAAGAGCCTGGGGATTTGTGCCTTTTAATCATGTTGTAGGTAAACCTGTATTTATTTGGATGAGCTGGAACGGTAAAAGTCCGCGTTGGGAACGTTGGTTCACAACAGTTGGAGGAACCGGAAAAGCAACATCTTACCTGATTCCATTTCTAGTTTTGTTACTAGGTTGGATTGGCTTCAATACATGGCGAAAAAAGAAAAAAGCCAAAAGTTAATTAGGCTTTTAAATCCCAAACAGACGAATGAGAGTTTTAATACATCCTACATACTTTCCAAGTATTGCACATTTTGTAGCGATGATTAAAGCTAAAAGTGTAGTGTTTGAAGTTAGTGACAACTACCAAAAACAGACCTATAGAAACAGATCAACTATTTATGGTGCTAACGGAAAGTTAGACCTGAATGTTCCTGTTCATTACACTCAAAAAAATCGTCAATTATACAAAGACGTAAGTATTTCGAATAAAGATAATTGGCAAGATCTACATTTGAAATCTTTAGAATCTGCATATAGCGCTTCACCTTTTTTTGAGTTTTACATTGACGACTTAAAGCCTTTATTTAAAGTGAATTATGAAAATATAATGAACTTCAACTTTAAATGCTTAGAGATTGTGTTTGAGTGTCTTCAATTGCCTTTTGAATATGAAACAACCCTAAGTTTTGAAAAAGAACCTATCGATATACTAGACGCAAGGTCTTTAGCCAATAGCAGAAAAGAAATAGAACAAAACTTCGAATCCTATGCTCAAGTATTTGACGACAAGCATGGTTTTCTGAAAAATTTAAGCATTTTAGATTTACTTTTTAATGAAGGGCCAAACTCAAGCATGTATCTAGAATCTCAAAAGTTAAACCTGTAATGTCACAAACTATTGTTCATTACGGAATTCATTTTATTCTTCCTTTAATTATAGCACTTTTATGTTTTAAAAATCAATGGAAATTCGCTCTTGTTATTATGCTTTGTACAATGCTAATAGATTTAGATCACCTGTTAGCAACACCAATTTTTGATCCTAATCGTTGTAGTATCAATTTTCATCCACTTCACTCCTACTATGCTATTGGTATTTATATACTATTCTCAATTATTAAAAAAACAAGACTCTTAGGAATTGGTTGTTTAATTCATATACTAGCAGATACTGTTGATTGTTGGATGATGTAGTATAATTAATTCTCTAACTTAACTTTAGCCATTACAGGATAATGGTCAGATAATTTAACGTCGTAGGTTTTAAAAGAATTTACTTCAAAACGTTCATCAACCAGCACAAAGTCAATTCTCACTGGAAAGAACTTAAAATCGAATGTTCGTCCGAAGCCATTTCCAGCCTGTTTAAAGGCATCTTTAAGATTCCCTTTAATTTCTTTATACACGTAAGAGTAAGCCGTATTGTTAAAGTCTCCACAAATAATCATTTTATATGGACACTGCTTTTTATGTTTTAAAAAGAGTTCAGTTTGAAATTGTTGCATTTTAAACGTACTACTTACGCGCTTAAGTAAATTTTCAGAATCTTCTTTCTTTAATTTTTCAACGGTTGGATCAATCCCTAGAGATTGCAAGTGTACATTATAAACTCGAATGGTATCAATTCCTCTTACAACATCAGCGAAAATAGCATTATTAGATGTTTCAGGAAACTCAATAGAACCTGATTTTATAATCGGAAATTTTGTAAAAATCGCTTGTCCATTTTTTACTTTATTTCCAGATAACTCTTCATATTTATAATAGCCTTCAAGCTTAACTTTAGCGTCAGGTCTATACTCTTGAATACATAATATATCTGGTTGTTTTTCAGTAATAAAATTTGAAATTCCCTGCTTTACATTCGGGTCTTTAATCCAATCAAACACATTAAACAAGCGCACATTATAATTCATAATAGAAATGTTCTGACTATCATCTACATTTTTTGAAGAAGAAAACTTATACAAAGAGAACACATGATTATAACCAATTGCAAGGACTAACAAAGACAATATAAGTTGTCGCTTGACATTGAGTAACCAATACACAGCAAACAAAATATTAATGATAATCAAAGCAGGCACAGCTAAACTCAATACGGACAGAAAAGCAAATTGCTTTGGAGCCATATAAGGCAGAACATAAGATAATAGCAAGGCAAATGCCATCAATGAATTGACGACAAATATCAACTTGCCAAAACCTTTAAGATTTTTCATTTAAAAATAACTAATCCTTACGTGATTTAAATAGGAATGCCTTTTCTTCTTTGGTTAGGCTTTCATAACCGCTTTTACTTATTTTATCGAGAATAAGGTCGATCTTTTTTTGATTATTAAACTCATTAAATGATTCTTTATTATGACCAGCAAATGGTTTCTTTTTACTTTTATGAACCGTTTTTAGTGTAGCCTTTGTTTTAAATAGATTTGAAACACTATCCATAAACTGCCCAAACCCTTTACCAATATCAGTTCCTTTACGTAACTGTGTAGCATAAAAATAGCCAAGAATACTACCTCCAAAATGAGCTACTTTCCCACCTTGATTTATTCCGAATAGCCCAATAAAATCAATAACAACAATCGCTAATCCGATATGCCATAATTTAATTCTAATTGAAAAAAACTTGGCTTCACGGTTAGGCATATAAGCACATAAAAAAATCAGTAAGGCATTAACACCTGCTGATGAACCAACTAATGAGCCTACATTTGCTGAGAAGCTTTCTGGCATAATATTATAAACGGCCAAATAGGTTAATCCTCCTACTATTATCCCAAGGAAATAAATATTAAGTGATTGCTTTCTCGGAAATAAATTTACCATCGTTCTTGATATAAAATAAAGAACTATCATGTTAAACAACAAATGGAATGGTCTGTAATGCACAAAACCATAGGAAATGATAGACCATGGTTGGACTAAAAAATCAAAGATATCTTTAGGTAATTCAAACCAAGTTAAAGTATTCTCAATTTCAGTTTTCAGAAAAACTTTAATCAACCAACCTGCAACAAAGACCAATACGTTTACAGCGATGATCTTTTCAAAAACATTAAGGTGTTTTAGCTTGTCTTTTATATCCTGTGTTAACGAACTCATCGATCCCAACGATTTTGTTTAAACTGATTCTTTTTCCAATACCACATGATAATAAATCCAGTCAATGCACCTCCAACGTGAGCCATATAAGCTGTGTTACTTGGACTAAAGAACGATTGACCAGTAACCGCTGAAACAACATCTAAAAGGATGATTCCAGGAATAAAATACTTGGCTTTTATAGGAATAGGTAAGAAAATCAACATAAGTTTCGCTTCAGGATTCATCATACCAAAGGCTGCTAGAATTCCCATAATGCAACCAGATGCTCCGACCATTGAAGCGTTATAAATTGGAAATGCGTCTTTTAACAAAGCTAGCTGACTATCATTTACGCCTTGAAGAACCTCATTAGTTGTAAACATTTGAGTGATTTGAGGACTTGTCAGTCCACTAGAAATCAATTCTGAATATATCGGTAGATAATTAAAATAGTAATATCCTAATTGAAATAATACAGCTCCAAATCCAGCTGACATATAAATGAATAAAAATTTCTTACTACCCAATTGGGATTCTACTGCAGACCCAAACATCCATAAGGCAAACATATTAAATAAGATATGTGTTGTACCTCCATGCATAAACATATGCGTAATTATTTGCCAAGGTTGAAACAAGTCATTTTTTGGAAAATATAATGCAAACCATTGATAAAACAATTCACCATTACCAATGGTTAGCGTTCCAATGAACATTACCACATTGATAATAATTAAGTGTTTTACAGTATCTGTGATGCCTCTTATCATAAATTATTTATAGGAATTTTTTATCAAAATCATCTACACTCATTGTGATAAATGTAGTTCTATTGGTAGGTGATGCTGAAGGCTCCTTACAAGCAAACAAGCTATTTAATAAATGTTCTTGTTCCATATTCGTTAAATGCTGTCCCGATTTAATCGCTAAACTTTTAGACAATGACTTAGCCAACAAATCTGTTGAACTAAAATTACTGTCAGGAACTTCTTGCTCAACATCGCTAATGAGTTGCTCTAAAATAATAGACACTTCGCTTTCAATTACATTTACAGGAACTCCTGTAATTTCAATGGTCGTATCTATAAATTTAGAAAACACAAAGCCTGTATGCTCCAAATCTTCTTTTAATTGTTGTAATAATTCCATTTCAGAAGACGAAAACTGCAATTGCAATGGAAATAATAATTGCTGACTTACAGCTTCTTTACTCATCGTATGTTTTAATAAACCTTCGTAAAGTACGCGTTGATGAGCACGATGTTGATCAATAATAAGCATACCTGATTTAATCGTACTTATAATATATTTATTGTGTAACTGATAGGTTGATTGTTTAGATTCAATACTACTATTATCATTAAAAAGCGATTCATTTTCCGGTTGGCTTTCTAACTCAATCTCACTGAATTCTTGTGTTGTTTTTGTGCCTTTGCTTTCAAGTCCAACATATAAACTTTCCCATTGTGCAGCTGGTTCTTTTCTGTATGATGTAGAAAAACCACTTGATTTACTAGATAATTTTTCCTCTTGAAACGGATTAAAACTTCTATCAACTTCAACTGTAGGATTAGAAATTCGTTTACCTTCAAAATCGTAAGGTGTGTCAAGGTTTCTATCACGATCAAAATCTAAAACAGGTGCAATATTAAACTGCCCTAAACTATGTTTTACAGACGAACGCAAGATTGCATATAACGTATGTTCATCGTCAAACTTTATTTCAGTTTTAGTAGGATGGATATTAATATCAATTGTTTTTGGATCAACAGTAAGGTTCAGAAAGTAACTTGGGTGACTTCCATCTTTCATCAAGCCCTCAAACGCTGCGTTTATAGCATGATTAAGATAAGGGCTTTTAATAAACCTATTATTAACAAAGAAGAATTGTTCGGTTCTTGTTTTTCTAGAAAACTCAGGCTTCCCAACAAAACCAGAAATTTTCAAAACTTCTGTTTCTTCTTCAACAGGAACTAGCTTCTCATTGGTTTTTGTGCCAAAAATATTTACAATACGTTGTCTATAATTACTTTTTGGAAGATTAAAACTCTCGCTTCCATTATGAAACATTGCAAAAGAGATATCAGGATGCGCCAAAGCCACACGATGAAACTCATCTATAATATGGCGTAATTCTACATTATTCGACTTTAAAAAATTTCGTCTGGCAGGTATATTAAAAAACAAATGTTTCACTGCTATCGAAGTTCCTTTTGGAGTCACTACAACATCTTGAGATTTTACTTCACTCCCTTCAATTTCAATTTGAGTACCAAGTTCATCTTGTTCTTGCTTGGTTTTTAATTCCACATGAGCAATAGCAGCAATACTGGCTAGAGCTTCACCACGAAATCCTTTTGTATTCAAACTGAATAAATCTTCGGCAGAGCGAATTTTAGAAGTAGCATGACGTTCAAAACTCAACCGAGCATCAGTTGTACTCATTCCTTTTCCGTCGTCAATAATTTGAATTAACGTTTTTCCAGCGTCTTTAACAATGAGTTTAATGAAAGTAGACTCTGCATCAATAGCATTTTCCAGTAATTCTTTAACTACAGAAGCTGGACGCTGTACGACTTCGCCTGCAGCAATTTGATTAGCAACATGATCTGGTAAAAGTTGAATAATATCTGCCATTAGCGATCTGAAAAGAAAATAGAGAGATCAAAATCTATAATAAACAA
>OJDV01000351.1_pt1 | contig 16605 bp, 20 predicted proteins | sample 1592911 | NCBI WGS metagenome assembly OJDV01 (sample SAMN05416860, study PRJEB24817) | seawater metagenome | isolation source: Sea water | place: Canada:Atlantic | collected 2013-11 | reverse complement strand
TAATCAGAGGGTCCTTGGTTCGAGCCCAAGTGGGACCACTTAATAAGATGAAAGCCTTACAGAGATGTGAGGCTTTTTTATTTCTGGATTAATATTTACTCAAACTAATTAGTTGTGTTATCTAAACATATAATTTATTTGTTGCTTTTTTAAGATTTGCATTTGGCAGGAAACCATCTGTAATTGTAAGTATTGCATGTAGATTATCACGTAATTTATCTAACTTTATTTCCCCAGGACTAATAGAAGTTTGTAATAGATGTAGAGCCATGTCTGCTAAAAGAAATCGTTGTTTTTCTAACCAATCATTACTCCCTTTTTTTACTCGAGTATTCAAGTAGCTAGTTTCAATTTGACTATGCAACTCCCAACTGGTTTCTAATAGTTTCAATTTCTCATCTTCAGTCATCTTTTTTATTTTTTATTTTTTTTTTCAAATTCATCAACTGTATTACAGTTAAAGAACCTTTCCCGCAGCTTTTGCTTGAGAGTCCTTGTTGCGACCTATAAATAAACCGATTAGCATACCAACTCCAATTCCAAAAGCGATTCCTAAAGATTTTTCAAAACGTTCACCAATTATAATACCTGCAATAATTCCAAATGCAGCACCAGTAGTAACACCAATATTTGTATAGTATCCTTCTGAAACTAGAGAATGCTTTTCTTTTAAGTAGTCTTTGAATATTTTTAATTGTTTCTTAAAATGTTTCATTCTGTTCTCAGGATTTGAATCTAAAATCAAGCTATCAAGTTTTGTTTCTATAGATTGAATGTCATCTTTTGAGAAATCTCTACCTTTCAGTTTGGTGAGAATATCAAGGAAGTTTTTATAAGCCCTAATTTCAGAGGTATTAGTTGCTTCGGTTTTTAAGATTTCAATAACGTTATATGTTTCTTGTAGTGTCATAATATGTAATGTTTTATTAAATTTTATAATCCGTATATCCTTTTTCTCCAGGAGAGTAAAAAGTATCCATGTCTGGGTCGTTTAATTTTTGTCCATTCTTCAATTTTTCTACAAAATTTGGATTGGAGATAAATGGTCTACCTACATAGATAAGATCAAGGCCATTTTCCAATATGTTCTCCGCTTTTTCGAGGGTATTAACATCTCCACCAGAAATAATAACACCTTTAAAGCTTTCTTTAATTATTTTTTTGATATCTAGAGTAAAATCTGGTGCTCCAAAAGCTACTCGCTGATCAACAATATGTATATAAGCAATATTAATTTTAGCTAACTCTTGCGCTAAATAGATGAAAGTCTCTTCTAATTCTTCGTAATCAGACAGCATATCGTTGTAAGCTCCATAAGGAGAAACTCTAATTCCAACCTTATCTGCTCCAATTTCATCAGCTACTTTTTTCGCCGTTTCTAAAACGAATCTAGTTCTGTTTTCAATTGAACCACCATATTGGTCTTCTCTTTGATTTGATCTCGGATTAATAAACAGGTTAAATATCCATTAGCCGCATGTAATTCAATACCATCAACACCTGCTTCTTTTACAAGTCGTTTTGCCGCAATTACAAATTCAAATTGAGCACTCAATATATCATCGCTTGTCATTGCTTTTGGTGTTTCATGAGAAACCATTCCATTCGTGTCGGTAAACATTTCACCAGCCGCCTTAATGCTTGAGGGAGCAAGTGTGACTGTGTCAGTTGGCATATTTGCTTTAGCAGTAATTCTACCAGTATGCATTAGCTGCACAAATATTTTTCCTCCTTCAGGATGAACTGAATCAGCAATTTTTTTCCATCCAAAAATTTGTTCATCGTTATATGCACCTGGTATTCGTGGATAGCCTATACCATTTGGTGACGGAGAGGTGCCTTCACTTATAATGAGTCCAGCATCAGCTCTTTGTTTATAATACTTTACCATCAAGTCATTAGGAATGTTATCTATTGCTCTACTGCGCGTCATTGGCGCCATGACTATTCTGTTTTTTAATGTTGTCGTTCCTAATTGGAAACTTTTAAATAATTTCATTTGACTATTTTTTTATTAGTGTTTTTTTTTAAACTTACTTTGAGCTTTTCGTATTACTGGTTGTTACCTATTGTCTTATTCCATAATCATTAATTCACCATCATCAGGAATTAAAACATTATCTATTAAGCTATTCAGTGTTAATACATCTTTTAATTCTTTTCTGGTTATTGGACAATGATTGATAGATTCCATATGGTTTGCAATTACCTTTCCTGATGCATTTTTCACAAACTTGATAATGTCATCTACATTCATAATAAGTTGTTTAAATAGATCGAACTGAGCTGCTCCACATGCTAAAACATTAATGTCTGGTTTATACTCTTTCAAAACTTTATCTACAGAGGCTGTGTAAATAGTATCTGAACTGAGGTAGATCGATTTTTGATTAGATAATTCTATATAAAAACCAATTACATTTCCCATTGGTTTGGATACAAATCCGTATCCATGTTTAGCTGGTATTCCTTCAATAGTTCCTCCTAGAAACTGTTGTTTCTCCCAATATTTTAAAGATTTAACGATGCTTAATCCTCTTTTTTTTAATGCTTTTTCATCCTTTACACTACACGTAACAGGAATGTTTTTTTTGATTAAAAATTCCACTCCTTTACTATCAATATGATCTGGATGCTGATGTGTTATTAGACAATGTGTTACTTTATTTAATATCTGTTTTGCGCTTTTGGGTAAAGGAACCGTAGGATTTCTTCTAGCTTTATGTCTAAAAAGTGTAAAAGGTGGCATGGAGCCTTGATTCCCTAACATTGGATCGATTAAAATCACGTCTTTTTCCGTTTCCAGAACCATTGTAGCATTTCTTAAATGGTGAATTTTTAACATTTTATAACGTTTTTATAGTAAATGTAGCCGTTAAGCCTACACAAAAATTTCTAGGTAAATTTTGAACACCAAAAATGGATCTTGAGTGTTGGCCTTTTTCTTCTAAAATATTAACAAATAAATCAGACGCACCATTAACAACAATAGGTGAATCATCCCAATTTTCAGAAGATTGATAATAAGCATCTATATGATTTAATCCAATTACATTTTCGAAGCCAACCTTAGCGTGTATTTGTGCAATTACATTTAAAGCACAAATTTCCATTGCTTTATAGCCATCTTGAGTACTCAGTTCATTGCCTAATTTTCCTTGATGCAGATGAACTTCATTTTTTACAGGAAATTGAATGGCAACATAAGCAATATTTCCTTTTATGTTTACGGAAACATAAGACCCTCCCGGAACTGTTAGTTCAGGAAGTTCAAGTTTATGTTTCTTAAGATTGTCTATTATATTCATCTTTTATTGTTGTCTTTTTTTATTATTAAATTTAAATTGTTGTTATCTTAATTGATTCTATTTCAATTGAAAAAAATTAGTTACTCCCAAATATCTGTTCACAGTAAAACCTTCGGCATATTTAGCATTGATTGGTCGTCCATAAATACTATTGGTGCTTTTTATTTGATCTAGTAGGCCTATAATTGAACCAGGCTGATTGTTTTTTGGCTCCACAAATTGTGAATTAAATGCTTTAATAGCTTGTATCTTTTTGTCCATTTCTGATGTAATATCAATAACAAAATCTGGATCGATAAAATAATCTTGTATGTAATGATAAACAGATTTTGGTCTCCAAGATCCTTGAGGTTCTCCATTTAAAAAAGTTTCCTTCTTTTTAAGTCCTGATATGAATGAGGCATCTGCAACAAGTTTAGCAGCATTTGCATGATCAGGATGGCGATCATGAATGGCATTAGCTAATACAATTTCTGGTTGGTATTTTCTAATTGCTTGAATAACCAATAACCGACTTGCCTCGTTGTTTTCTATGGACCCATCAGCTAGTCCTAATTGTTCTCTATATTTGACTTTTAAAACTTTAGAAGCCTCTTCAGCTTCTTGCGCTCTAATCTCAGGTGTGCCGAAGGTGCCCATTTCCCCAAGGGTTATGTCTACAATAGCAACTGTTTTCCCAAGGGTTATGTGTTTAAGTAATACACCTGATGCTGCACATTCTACATCATCTGGATGTGCTCCAAAAGCTAATATATCTACTTTATAATTATTCATTATTTACTTTTTTTTATTTCAAGAATTTGACGGATCATTTGATTGGTAAATCCCCATTCATTATCATACCAAGTCATTACTTTTAGCAGATCACCATCTACAACTCTTGTCATTCCTAAATCTATAGTAGATGCGAATGAACTCTTCACAATATCTGAAGATACTATAGGTTCTGTAGTGGTATCTACTACATTTTTATAACGTGATGTTTGAGCTTCCTCTTTGAGAATTGTATTGACTTCTTCTACCGAAACAGAGCGTTCCATTACAAAGGTCAAATCCGAAAGGGATCCTACAGGAATTGGGACTCTTATGGCTACTCCATCAAATTTTCCTGCATATTGAGGTAAAGCTTTTGTAGTTGCAATTGCAGCACCTGTTGTTGTTGGTACAATATTGGTGGCTCCAGCACGACCCATTCTAAAATTCTTTTTCGAAGGTCCGTCGACAATAGCCTGTGAAGCTGTGTAGGCATGAACTGTAGTCATAATTGCCTTTTTGATTCCAATTCTTCTACCTAATATCTCAACTATAGGACTAATGTTATTTGTAGTACAGCTAGCACAGGAAAAGACGTTTGTTTTACCATCTTTTGTGTTAACACCATGCACTATTGTAGGTGTGTTTTCACTTTTAGTGGGTGCAGAAATAATTACAGTTTTAGCGCCAGCTTTAATATGCTTTTCAGCATCATCTTGTGTGGTAAAGAAGCCAGTACTCTCTATAACGACATCAATATCGTTTTCTTTCCAAGGTAATTCTTCAGGATTCCGTACAGAATTGTATTTAATCTTTTGACCATCAATGATCAGATTTTCTGATTCATGTGAAACGTCATTTTCATAGATTCCGTACACCGAATCATATTTGATTAAGTAAGCTGTATTTTCTATAGGTACGATATCGTTTACAGATATTAGTTCTAATTCTGGAGTTTCTAATATTATTTTTAGAGCAGCTCTTCCGATGCGTCCCATTCCGTTGATTGCTATTTTCATGATTTATTTATTTTTATTAGTTGTTTCTATAAATTTTGTCACCGCTTTTACTAATGTGTCTGGCTTATCCATATGCACATAATGACCGGATTTATCAATTATTTCGAGTTTAGCGTTAGGGAGTTTTTCAACAATCTCGTGCGCCAGTTTGATATTAATAAAGCGATCATATTTACCCCAAACGACCAAGACAGGTTTTTGTAATTTGTGAGCTACTTGCTCGAAATACGTTTGTCCAATATGGAAATTTTGAAAATAAGAAAGAAAGGCATCCATAGTGTACTCTCTTTTGCCATCATCCAAAAACTCTTTGCGGACTTCTTTTGGAATAGAATGTCCTTTGTGAAACCCTTTGATATAAACAATTTTAGATGATAAACTAGGAAACCAACGAACTAAAGCTTTACTTATAATGGACCCTTTTTTTGTGAAACTATTTAACTCCCAAGACGCATATTGTTTTCTTGGAAAAGGAATACCATCCATAACAATAAGTTTTGACACTTGTTCAGGTTTTTGAAGACCTATTAAAAATGCTGGTAAAAGGGCTATGTCCGAAGCTAAAATAATGGTTTGTTTTATCTTCATGGTATCCATAAAATCTACAACTATATCTGCAAATTTTTGAGAATTATAATCATCAGTTGACTTAAATGGTTCACTTCCACCAAATCCTGGCCAATCTATCGCCAAGACATGGTAATTATGAGAAAGCATAGGTGCAACTGCATACCAAGCTTGTAGATTTTCGGGAACACCATGCAATAATATAATTGTCGGTTTTGTTTTATTCCCTAGTTCTGCATAACGAATTATGTTGTTATAATTCTTCAACTTAATAGTCTTAGTGACTAGAAGATGATTTTGCTTTGATGATTCCATTTTTTATAATTTTATAATCTCTTTCAGTTCTTTTATTTCCTCTTCTAATTTTAAGATGTAGTCTTTTTGTGGTGAAAAAGCTTCGTTTATTTCCTCAACAGTATATCTGTGTGTTATATGTTGTGGACAATTCCAATCGTAAGCTTCAATATTAAAAACCATCATTCGCTCTGGACGGAATTTGTAATCATCTAAATCTAATAGACTATATAATTCTGGGTCATCTTTAATTTCAATAACCTCTGCTTTTGCGAAAATTTTAAGCCTTGTTTTAGTTGGATAATCAACCATTATAAGTGATACATTATTATTTGTTGCCATATTCCCAACCGAAACGTATTGCTTGTTACCAACAAAATCTATAAAACCTATTCGCTTTGAATCTAATACTTTCAAAAAGCCTTTTGGACCACCTCGATGTTGTATGTATGGAAATTCTTTTATGCCAACTGTCGCTAAATAAAAACTGTCGCGATTTTTAATAAATGTTGTTTCATTAGAAGTCAATCCATCAATAACCTTAAATTTTTCCATGCGTTCATAGCTTCTTCGACTTCCATGTTTTTCTTGCAGTTTTTTAACCGCTTCCGTAAATGCTATTTCTGCAAAATTTTTAGCCATGATATTGGTTTTACATCTTTTTGGTATCATATTTTCATTTAAAAAACCAGTTCGAGCTTTGCTATTAATCTCAATTATTGTGACTCAAACTGGTTTCTACTACTAATCAACCAACACTATTATTTAATATTATTTTTAACTAAAAAGTTTAGAATATAGTTTGCTATTTCATCTCCCTTTTCTTCTAGGGCAAAGTGTCCAGTATCGATTAAATGAAATTCTAAATTCTTTAAATCTCTTTTGTATGGATGGGCGCCTTCAGCAGGAAATATATAATCGTTCTTTCCCCAGACAATTAGAGTAGGAGGTTGGTGATCTCTAAAGTATTGTTGCCATTCTGGATATAAAGGCACATTTGTTCTATAATCATAAAACATTGCCAATTGAATTTCATTATTCTCTTTTCGAGTTAAATGTTGTAAATCTATATTCCAGTTGTCCGGACTAATTTTAGAGACATCACCAACACCATGTGTATATTGCCATTTTAGTCCATCTGGCGAATGAAACCCTTCAAGTGGCTGTCCGTTTTCAATAGTATAATCATTCCAGTATTTTTTAATAGGTATCCAGAAATCTTTTAAACCTTCTTCATAGGCGTTTCCATTCTGAATGATTAATGCATCAACTTTTTCAGGGTATTTCGCAGCAATTCTAAATCCAATTGGCGCTCCATAATCCATTAAATAAATACTATACTTTTCAACTTCTAATTCCTTTAAAAACCCTTCAACAATTTCTGACATGTTATCAAAAGTGTATTCAAATTCTTTAATCATTGGCTGATCGCTTCTACCAAATCCTGGGTAATCAGGAGCCAATACATGATATTGTACAGACAAGTCTGTTATTAAATTTCGAAACATGTGAGATGATGTTGGGTAGCCATGTAGTAATAAAATAGTTGGCTTATTTACATCTCCTGCTTCACGATAAAATATGTTTATACCATTAACAATAATATTCTTGTGTGATGTGGAATTTGTTGTTTTTTCAATACTTGCTTTACCGTTTTCTGTTGGTTCAGCAAAAGCAAACAGAACAAGTGATAGTGCTGCTATAATAGTAATTCGAAATACTGATAATTTAATTTGCGTTTTCATAATTTGTATGTTTAATTGGTTTATTTATTTGAAAATTATACTTCTTTTAATTGTTCAATGTTTTGTGCTACTGGAAAGTCTATTTCAAAACCTCCATTGTGATATATATTGTTTGTAATTGTAGTGAGGGCAACTGCTCCTAATAATTCTACAAACGCAGGTTTTGTATATCCAGCAATAAAAAAGTTGTCTATTGTAATTTGAGAAGGATGTCCTTTTAGATTTATAACTTCGCTTGCTAAGGTCACTAATGCATTTAGTTTAGGATCTTCAATTTCATTATTTCTTAATTGAAGAGTTTCTTCTTCGGTGAATCCATTCATTTTACCTAATGCTGTATGAGCTGATAAGCAGTAAGAACAACCATTTACTTGAGATGTTGCTAAAGCAATAGCTTCATATTCTTTACTTGTAAATTCTCCACTTTTAATTGTTTCAGTAAATGCTAAGAATCCTCCTAATAATTTATCTGAAATTCCCATTGTTGCGTACAGGTTTGGTAGCATACCAATTTTAGCTTTTACAGCATTAAATATGACTTTTGAGTTTTCATTTGCTTCTTCTAATACTAATGGTTTTAGTGTTTTCATAATGTTTGTTTTTAATATTAATTTGTTTTGTGATAAGACCTTCTTATCTGTGACGTCTTTTGCTATTCCAAGAATAACTTCTTGAAGTTTTCAAAGTGTTCGTAATTTGATTGTTGTTTAATGTTCTCATGATTTCTAGTTTTATGTTAGATTACTTATAATTTTCTTTCAGATTTTTTTATTTGAATATCATTTGCACTCATGTCTCTTTTCTGCATTAATCCTTCATTGTCAAACTCCCAATGTTCGTTTCCGTGAGTCCTAAACCATTGCTTAGTATTCACATTTTGCCATTCGTATTCAAATCGAACAGAAATTCTATTTTCGGTAAAAGCCCACAAGTATTTTTTTAATTTATAGTGTGACTCTTTGTTCCATTTTTTTGCAAGAAATTGTACTATAGCTTCTCTTCCTTTAAAAAATTTATTTCTATTCCTCCATTCAGAGTCCTTGGTATAAGCCAATGAAACGCGTTCTGGATTTTTGGTGTTCCAAGCATCTTCTGCAGCTTGTACTTTTGCTTTTGCCGTTGCTTTTGTAAAAGGTGGTGTTATTTTCATTTCTTTCATACAGACAGGTCTGTTTATTTTATTGTTACTGTTTTGATTTTAATCTTTTTCTAATTGCGCTTAAATCATACAGACAAGTCTGTATTTTTTATTGATAATTTTTTATGAATTTATTGCAATAACCTTACGCAAGCTCTTTTTGCGCTTTGAATTGGCCACTCATCTTTTTGAATTTGTGATAGTATAATTGCTCCTTCTATTAATATTAGAACTTCATCTCCTACTTCTTCTGCATTTATATCAGAAAATTTATCTGATTCTTTTAATGTATTATGAATCCATTTTCTCAATTCGTTTTTATGATATACAGCTTGATCTTTTATTTTGTCATGATCTTCTGGTAAGTCGACAATTATGTTTTGCCAGCCACATCCTCTAAAATCTACTTCAGTTAACCATTCTAATAAATAATCAAAGGTTCCAATAACCTTATCTTCTGGTGTTACGCAACCTTCAACGCAAGTGTTTAATTTCCACATCCACATGGAATGTCTGCGAATTAAATATTCAACAGCAATATCTTCTTTAGATCTAAAGTGTTGATATAAACTTGCTTTCGCAACTCCTGCTTCCTCTATAATTTTATTTATTCCAGTTTGGTTATAACCATTAAAATAAAATAATCTTGATGCTGTTTCAATTATTCTTTCTCTAACGCCTTGTTTTTTCATGAGACAAACATATTACAATATTTTAAATAAACAGACAGGTCTGTATGTTTTTAACATATATTTAACAAGTATTCCTGTATAGACTATTCTTAATCGTCTGAGACTTGGGACCACTATTTTTATTTGATTCACATTTTTAAACGCATTTAGAGTCTTTTGGTAGTCATTTTAATTGAACCTATTTATTATATTTACCAGTAAATGTATTAAACAATTAAATATCTAATAATGAGTAAAGCATCATTTATTAAAGAGTTATCTCTACCTGCAATTGCAGCACCAATGTTTTTAATATCAGGACCTCAATTGGTTATAGAATGTTGCAAAAATGGAATTGTTGGTACGTTTCCCGCTTTAAATCAGCGTACCTCTGAAGGTTTTGAAGAATGGTTGATCGAAATTAAAAAATCACTTTCAGATTTTGAAAAGGAAACAGGGAAAAAAGCAGCGCCATTTGGTGTTAACTTAATCGTTCATCATACGAATCCAAGAGTAGAAGCAGATTTAGCATTATGTGTAAAGCATGAAGTTCCTTTAATTATAACGTCTTTAGGAGCTGTTTCAGAATTGGTAGACAAAGTGCACAGTTACGGAGGATTAGTGTTTCATGATGTCATTAAAAAACGTCATGCAGAAAAAGCCGATGAAGCTGGAGTGGATGGTTTGATTTTAGTAGCTGCTGGAGCTGGTGGACATGCAGGAACTATTAATCCGATGCCATTAGTTTCGGAAATTAAAAAGTTTTTCAAAAAAACCATATTGCTATCAGGCTGTATTAGCACAGGAAGAGATATCGCATCAGCTATGCAAATGGGAGCGGATTTAGCATATATGGGAACCCGTTTTATAAACACGAAAGAGAGCAAAGCACCAAAAGCATATCAGGATATGATTATTGATTGTGGAGCTAGTGATATTATTTATACTGCTGCTGTTTCTGGAGTGGCTGCAAACTTTTTAGCACCAAGTTTAACAGCTATGGGAATTACTGAAGAGATGTTAGTTAAAAAAGAAAAGGTAGATTTTGGAGAAGAATTAACTGCAAAAAAAGACGAGGCTAAAGCTTGGGCAACTATTTGGTCAGCAGGTCAAGGCGTAACGACAATCAACAATTCACTTAGTGTAAGTGATTTAGTTTCGGATTTGAAAGCTGAGTTCAAAACAGCTATTGAAGAGCAGTACAACCTATTAGAAATATATAAATAATTGTTCCATACGACTACTTAATAAGGCTTTTTATTCTATCCCATGAGTTTTAGAATGGCTTTAAAACGCGGATCGTCTTTTAATGGCAATAGAATTCAGGAACGTTTCAACTGAAAGTAACTGTTTGTTTATTTCTTATCGTATCTAGATGAAAGCCTCCAGAGACGTGAGGCTATTATGTGTTGATTCTCACCCAAAAGAAATAAAGTATTATTTTTGAAATATGCAAGACATTCCATTACATCTAGATTTTGTTGCTTTATTAATGGCTTTGGGATTATTTCTAGGCTTTTTTATATCCTATTTCCTAATTAAAAAATCATGGAATTCTAATTTGCCAAACCTTTTTATGGGTTTGCTTATTTTTGGTTTGTCTTTAACCATGTTAGAAGGATGGTTGAATTATACTGGACTTATATTTAGAATATTATGGGCAACTAATTTTGCTGAACCTCTAAATTTTGTAATAGCACCACTGATTTATTTATTTGTTATTTCTCAATTTAAAAATTTTAAAAAAGAAAAACAATGGTTGCATTTTCTGCCTTTTATTTTTTGGTTAGGCTATTGTGTATTCTATTTTATGCAACCAGATGCCGTAAAGTACAATTCAAATATTGGTGTGATGCAGATGGATATTCCATATATAAGAATAGACTATTTTATTTCCCACGATCCATTAGGCATTAGATCGTACGTAAATCTTCTAACAGGTTTATCTTTTATTATTTACAATGCCTTAACTCTAAAGATTCTTATCGAGAAATCACGTTCTTTGGGCCAAACCTTATGGAACACCACTAACAAAACGTTAATAGCAATACGCAATGCTCAGTACCATTTTTTAATAATGATTGCCATATTTGTTGTGGTGAAGTTACTTTTTGGAAATAGCGATGCTGGCGACTATTTTTTATATTTATATTTAACGTTCATGTTGTTTATGACAATTGTTCAGATCATGAACAGCTCAAGTTATTTTAATGAAATATCCAATTTTTTGGAAGGTCCAGTTTTAAAATATAAAAAATCTTCACTTTCAAATATAGATAAATCAGACATATTAGATGCCATTAAGAATGAGATGAAAAATGAAAAATTCTTCATTAAAAGCACTGCGTCTTTAACTAGTTTATCAAAAACTATAAACCAGAGTTCACACCATGTTTCTCAGGTTATAAATGAAAAACTTGATCAATCTTTTTTTGAAATGTTAGCGTCCTATAGAGTTGAGGAGGCAAAAGCAATTTTAAAAACAGATTTAGGTAAAAAACTAACCATTGAAGATATTGCTGAACGCGTTGGATACAACTCAAAATCGGCGTTTAATACGGCATTTAAGAAAATAACTTCTCAAACACCTTCAGCATACAGAGATTCATAACTTATTGATAATCAATAACAATAAGTCTTTCCCTATAAACTCGAACACCGTACTTATAGGCTAAGTCGTCCACAACCTTGTACTGCACATACTTTTGACTCAAATCAAATAAACGAACAGTTATGTATTCAGAACAGGAAGTTAAAAAGGAGAGACAGTATTTTATCGATTGGTTACGAATTGGTCTTATTATAAGTGTATTCTTTTTTCATTTAGCAATGATCTTTAGACCAGAACAATGGCATGTAAATAGTAAGGAGTCATTCGAGTTTTTAGAACCTATTATGTGGTGGTTGCATGTTTGGAGAATGCCATTATTGTTTTTAGTCTCTGGAGTTGGAACTTACTATGCTATTGGACACAGAACTAGCTGGCAATATTTAAAAGAGCGATTTAATAGATTGTTTATTCCGCTTGTTGTTGGCTTTTTTACCTTAGTCCCTTTAATGGTATATGTAGAACGCATTCCTAAGTATAACTCGTTTTTAGAATTTTTACCACACATGTTTGACGGAGGACCTTATCCAGTTGGTAATATTTCGTGGCATCATCTATGGTTTATTGTATACCTGTTTATCATTTCTTTATTAATTACACCATTTTTAAATTATACAAAGAGTGGACATTATAATATGGTAAGAGGTAAACTGATACACATAGTCTCAAAAAAAGGAGGATTAAATTGGTTGTTATCAATCATCATTATATCTCAACTTATATTAAGACAATATTTTCCAAATAGCACGCATGCATTATTTAATGATTGGGCTTATTTCACGTATTATCTAATTTTTTTTATAAGTGGTTTTGTGTTATTTACAAGTAAAAAAGTGATTAATGCGCTTACTAGAGATAGACGATTATACTTATATCAAACAGTGTTTTTCACTATAGCTTATTTTGGAACCATTTATCTTATTGAAAATGAAACTATCAGGTATTATTCATATTTGATCTTTAGCTTGTCGTTAGCATGGTCTTGTGGATTAACAGCAATTGGATACTTTAAAAGATATTTTAATAAAGACCATAAGTCTAGAAAAGTAATGAATGAGGCTATTTACCCATTCTATTTGTTACACCAACCAGCACTTATATTTGTAGGTTATGTGGTGCTTAAATGGAATATTTCATATGGATTACAAGCCTTATTTATAACATTGATTTCTTTAGTGTCCATTATTATTAGCTATTGGTTCATTATCAGAAAGTTTAATGTTTTAAGAATTGCTTTTGGGATGAAAAGAAAGCAAAAAAGAACAATGAACGCATTAAATCCGTTTATGCGTGTAAACTCACACCTAGTTTTTAAAAACAAATAGAAACCTATAAACAATAGGCTTTATAAGGGGTTTTTAGTGCTTCCTTGTAAGCACAAACCTCTGTTTTTCTTACCCTTGAAACCTAAACCCTTATCACTTTAAATGCATCGCATCTTTGTCGAAGAATTAAAAACAACAAACAATAAAAACAATTAAAATGAAAACAATTAACACAATTAAAATGAACACAATTAAAAGTACAATGAGCACATTAATGCTAGGAATAGCATCTCTATTATTAATGACATCATGCAGTAATGATGATGATAATAGTTCAACACCAACGCCAATTCCATTACCCTCAAATATGGTTGATGTTGGAGACTACAATTTATTTGCAGAAAGTTTTGGTGAAGGAAACCATACCTTAGTTTTTGAATCTGGTCTTGGTGATAATTATGAATCTTGGTATCAACTTTTAGACCTTTCTGATTCGAATCAAGTCATCGCTTATAATAGAGCAGGATATGAACCTTCAGAAATTGCTAATAATGATAGAAATATTATTCAGTTAGCAGAAGATCTTCATCAAGTTATACTAAGTAAATCTGAAAATGATCGCGTAATTCTAGTTGGTCATTCTTTGGGAGGCGCAGTGATTCGATATTATGCCGTACAACATCCAGAAATGATAGAAGGTTTATTATTTGTAGATCCTTCACATGAAGATTATGCAGTAATGACTCAATTGCAAGAGGATAATCTTGTTGGAGATCTTAACAATGAAGGTCTTTTTCACATTGCAAATGAAGCTGAACAAATGATTGAAAACTTCCAAATTTTAAATCAGCTACAAACGTTACCAGATGTACCAACTATAGTACTTACAAGTATAAGAGATCGTTTAGATGAAGAAGATATGACGAACTGGGTAAATGCACATGCTACGCTTGAAGAAGGTGTAACTGATTTTACTCATGTCATTACAGGGAATAGCGGTCACTATATTCAAATTGAAGAGCCACAATTAGTATTTGAGGCAATAAACTCTCTATTAAATTAAACTATAAACAAATAATAAGATGAGAAATATTTTAAATAAGGTAATCCTTACAATGCTACTAATTTCAGTATTCGGTTGTTCAAAAGATGATTTACCTAATGAATACCCAAGCGAATACTTGAATTATGAAACACAAACAGAGTTAGAATTGCCGTTTAATGGAGAATGGTGGGTGTTTTGGGGAGGACGTTCTGTTGAAGAAAATTACCATGCAGCGCATAGAGTCCAAAGATTTGCCTTAGATATTGTAAAACGTGTCAATAGTAGTACACATTCAGGAAATGGATATCAAAATGAAGATTATTATTGCTTTGGAAAACGCTTAAACGCTCCTGGCAACGGCAAAATTGTAGCCGTAAGAAATGATGTTTATGATAATAATCCAGGTCATTTTAATCGAAATGTGCCAGAAGGAAACCATGTTATAATTGATCATGAAAACGGGGAATTTTCTATGTTAGCTCATTTTAAACAAGGGTCAATAATTGTATCTGTTGGAGATGATGTTACAAAAGGACAAGAATTAGGGAAAACAGGCAATAGTGGCAACTCTAGTGAGCCACACCTTCATTATCAATTGCAAACGAATGCCGACCCTATGAATGGAGATGGATTACCTGCTCAATTTTTAAATTACTATGCCAATAGCGTTTTAATTGAAAGAGGAGAGCCAGTAAGAAGTCAGAGTATTAAAAATGAAGATTAATAATTTATCTAAACGCTAAACCAAAAAAGTAAGGGCGTTTTAATACCTTGCTATTCCATAAAAAACGTGGGCAATTAGTAAAAAAAATAGAACAATGAAAAATATATATTACATACTATTAATGTCTTTATTTTTTTTTGGTTGTGTAAATACATCACAAAGTCAAGACATTATTCCTGAGCACGACAGTTTTAATATTGAATCTCTGCAAGTTGGTGAATCAAGAGTCATAACAGTTTGGACTCCTCCTTCATACGAAAATAATAACGACTCTTTTCCTGTATTATATATGCCTGATGGAGGAATAAAAGAAGATTTCCCACATATTGCAAATACGATCGCAAAGCTTGTGGAAGAAAAAAGTATTCCTCCAATTATCCTAGTTGGAATTGAAAACACAGAAAGAGGAAGAGATTTATCAGGCTTTTCTGATGTAGAAGCCGATTCAAAATATTGCCCACTGACAGATGGATCATCTAATTTCCGAAACTTCATCACAGAAGAATTAGTTTCGGAAATATCTAAAAGATACAGGGTTACAAACAAAAAGGGTATCATAGGGGAATCGTTGGCCGGACTTTTTGTAATGGAAACATTTCTTATGAAACCTGAATCATTTGATTTTTATATTGCAATGGATCCTTCACTATGGTGGAATAATCATTATTTGGTTAGAAATGCTAAGAACCTTTTAAACGCATTTCCAAATAGAAACATTAAACTTTGGTTCGCAGGATCAAGTGCAGAAGATATTTCTAAGTACACAAATCAATTATCTATTATTTTAAAAAGTGATTCTCCTGATGAGTTGAAATGGAACTATTCAGATGAACCTAATGAAAAGCACAATACAATTTTTAGAGCAACGAAAGAAAAGGCTTTAAAATGGGTGTTTAATTAGCATTAAGGAAAACATAGTCTTGAATAATCTAATCATAAACCACATCATACAATTGGATGTGTTCTTTTTTTCCTTCAAGTAATAATTTGTCAATTTTAATAAAAGAATAGCCAGGTTCTTCGGTTAATAGATCAAACAATGTTTCAGAAATAAGTGATTTTGAATTATAGGTATTACACTCTCCTTGAATACGAGCTGTCGTATTTAAAATGTCTCCAGTATATATAATGTCTTTTTTAATAATACCTATTTCACCTGCAGTAACTTCACCAATATGGAAACCCGCTTTAAATTCTGGAACCAAACCAAATTGCTCTATGTAATGGGCTTTGTTTTTAGTAATGGCGTTTGAAATTTTAATAAAACAATGAATACAATTGTTTTTCTGAATGCCCTTTTTTTTCTTCCAAGTCACTACAATTTCATCACCTACATACTGATATACTTCACCTGAGGTTTCTAAGATAGCATTTGTCATATCTGCATAATATGTTTTTAATAATTCAAAATAGCGTTCATGTCCAATTTGCTCAGCAATGGTAGTAGATGATTTCATATCTAAAAACA
>OJDV01000350.1_pt1 | contig 16610 bp, 8 predicted proteins | sample 1592911 | NCBI WGS metagenome assembly OJDV01 (sample SAMN05416860, study PRJEB24817) | seawater metagenome | isolation source: Sea water | place: Canada:Atlantic | collected 2013-11 | reverse complement strand
ACACAGAGTAGATCGTCGGCAGCGTCAGATGTGTATAAGAGACAGATATTTTAATGTTGCAAGCGACGAAGCTCTTGTAGAAACAGATACTGTTGCAGGATAACTGTATCGATTTTTAAAATCAATGGCTTCTTGGTAGCTTATTCTGTTAAAGAATTTCCTTTTGCGGCCACCTTTTTGAAACCCCCCGCTAAAACCGTAGTTTTTAATTGAAAAACTATTGGATCCCATGCTGCTAAAGCTGTCTGAAATGGAACCGCTGATGGCATCAATAGATGTTAGAATTCCTACCAATGCTACAATTCCAATGGCAATTATTAAAACAGTAATAGAGGTTTGAAGCAATTGACCTTTTATGGACTTAATTGCTTCGCTAATATTTTCTTTAATAATACTAATCACAATACAATGGTACTCAATGTAGCTTAGTTTTAATAAGGAATAGTGATGAATGGTTGAAAAAATAGCTGAAATGCGTAATTTCGCTAACCTCAAAAATAGTAACTCAAAACATAAAAACTATGGCTTTCGACATTGATATGATAAAAGCGGTTTATGCTAGAATGGATGAGAGAGTGAATGCTGCTCGAAAAGTCCTAAATAAGCCGATGACTTTAACTGAAAAAATTCTTTATTCTCATTTAGATGCTGGTTCAGCAACTGAGGAGTTTGAAAGAAGTAATTCATATGTTGATTTTAAGCCGGATAGAGTTGCAATGCAAGATGCAACAGCTCAAATGGCATTGCTTCAATTCATGCAGGCAGGTAAAAAGAAAGTAGCTGTGCCTTCAACAGCGCATGCAGATCACTTAATTTTAGCAAAACTTGGAGCGGATAAAGATTTGCAAGACTCGGTCAATTTGAACAACGAAGTATTTAACTTCTTAAGTTCAGTTTGCGATAAGTACGGAATTGGCTTTTGGAAACCAGGTTCTGGAATTATTCACCAAGTAGTTTTAGAAAATTATGCTTTCCCTGGTGGATTGATGATTGGTACCGATTCACATACCGTGAATGCAGGTGGATTAGGAATGGTTGCTATAGGAGTAGGTGGAGCTGATGCAGTTGACGTAATGGCCGACATGCCTTGGGAATTGAAATTTCCAAAGTTAATTGGCGTGAAATTAACTGGAAAGTTAAACGGTTGGGCTTCAGCAAAAGATATAATTTTAAAGGTGGCCGGAATTTTAACTGTAAAAGGAGGAACCGGAGCAATTGTAGAATATTTTGGCGAAGGAGCTAAGAATTTGTCTTGTACAGGAAAAGGGACTATTTGCAACATGGGCGCAGAAATAGGAGCAACAACTTCTACATTTGGGTATGATGATTCAATGAGACGTTATTTAGCTGCAACAGGAAGAGAAGATGTAGTTGCTTTGGCTGACGAGGTTGCTGATCACTTAACAGGTGACGATGAGGTGTATGCAAATCCAGAGCAATACTTTGATCAAGTAATTGAAATTGATTTAGATGTTTTAACACCACATTTAAATGGACCATTTACTCCAGATTTAGCAACACCAGTTTCAGAAATGAAAGCAAAGGCAGCTGCTAATGATTGGCCAATAGATATTGAATGGGCTTTGATTGGTTCTTGTACAAATTCATCTTATGAAGATTTGACAAGAGCAGCATCAATTGTAGAAGATGCGTTTAACCAAGGAGTGAAACCGGTTTCTAAATTGGGAATTAATCCCGGTTCAGAGCAAGTGCGTTTTACGGCAGAAAGAGATGGATTGATGGATAGCTTTAGAAAGTTTCCTTCGGTAAGCATTTTTACAAATGCTTGTGGTCCGTGTATTGGGCAGTGGGATAGAGAAGGAGCAGAGAAAAAAGAAAAAAATTCAATCGTTCACTCTTTTAACAGAAATTTTTCTAAAAGAGCAGATGGTAATCCAAATACCCATGCATTTGTTACGTCTCCAGAAATGGTGGCCGCAGTAGCAATTAGTGGTAAGTTAGATTTTAATCCAATTACAGATACCTTAACCAATTCTAAAGGAGAGCAGGTAAAACTAGCTGAGCCAGTTGGGATGGAATTACCTGAAAAAGGTTTTGATGTTGAGGATAACGGATTTCAAGCACCCGCTGAAGACGGAAGTGGAATTGAAATTAAAGTGGCGCCAGATTCAAAAAGATTGCAATTGTTAACTCCATTTGCTGAGTGGGATGGGAAAAATATTATTGGTGCTAAGTTGTTAATTAAGGCATTCGGAAAGTGTACAACTGATCATATTTCTATGGCAGGTCCATGGTTAAAGTACAGAGGTCATTTGGATAATATATCGGAAAACTGCCTAATTGGTGCAGTTAATGCTTTTGGCAAGGCAACTAACGAAGTGGTTAATCAATTGAACGGCGAAAAAGGTCCTGTTCCAACAACCGGAAGAGCTTATAAAGCGGCTGGTGTTCCAACTATTGTTGTTGGAGATCATAACTATGGAGAAGGTTCTTCAAGAGAGCATGCAGCAATGGAACCAAGACATTTAGGTGTGATGGCTGTAATTGTAAAATCTTTTGCTAGAATACATGAAACAAATTTGAAGAAACAAGGAATGTTAGGATTAACCTTCGCAGTAGAATCAGATTATGATAAGGTAATGGAAGATGATACGTTCAACTTTGTAGATTTAGAAAACTTTACTCCTGGAAAGCAATTGACTTTAGAAATAAACCATGCAAATGGAAGTAAAGAAGAAATTAAATTAAATCACACGTATAACGAGCAGCAAATCGATTGGTTTAGAGCAGGCTCTGCTTTGAATATGATTCGAAAGTCTATAGTATAATTAGGGTATAAAAATAGAATATGGCATTAACAGATATAATAAACAACGACCTCAAAGAGGCAATGAAAGCAAAAGACAAAGTAAAGCTTGAGTCTTTGAGGGCGATCAAATCAGCATTGCTAATGGCTGCTACTGAAAAGGGAGCCGCTGATTCTTCTGATGAAGCTGAATTAAAAATGTTGCAAAAGTTAGTAAAGCAACGAAAAGATGCTGCAACTATTTTTTCTGAGCAAGGGAGAGAAGATTTGGCTCAGCCAGAATTGGATCAAATTGCTATTATTGAAGCCTATTTGCCAGAGCAAATGGGAGAAGATGAGGTGAAAGCAATAGTTGACGCTGTTATTGCTCAAGCTGGCGCTAGTTCAATGGCAGATATGGGAAAAGTAATGGGAATGGTAAACCAAAAGTTAGCAGGAAAGGCTGATGGAAAGCTAATTGCAGGATTCGTAAAATCTGCATTGGCTGGTTAGTAATAAACTGCTTTTATTAGATTAATTTAAAACGCTTAACTTTAGTTCTTTGTAACTATAGTTAAGCGTTTTGATTTTTTGGAGTTCATTTCCTTTTATTCGTCTCGTGATTCCATTTGGATTGGGGATATATCTTGCTTCTGCTTATACGTTAAGTTTAAATCCATTGATTGCAGCAATTCTGCTAGCACTGTCGGTTGCCTTCTTAGTCCTGCATTTTTTCAATCGTAATTTTTCCATCAATTATTTTTCAGGAATACTTGTTGCAGGGCTATTTTGTGTTTTAGGAATTATTTATAGTTCTACTTATAATAAATTAGAAACGAAAGGGGTAAACGTAGTTCCGTCAAGTACCGTTTGGGTGGGAGAGGTTAAAACCGTAAAGCGGAAACAAGACCGAATTTCGTCTTTAGTAGTTCAGGTTGAAAGATTCAGGAAGGAAAGTGTATGGACTGAAAGTAACTTTAAGCTAATCGTTTATAATCGGGATAGCTTGTTTGATGTTTCTGTTGGAGATGTTATTTCTGGGAAAGGGATGTTGCTGGCAACCATTGCTCCTCAAAATCCTGCTCAATTTAATTATAAGAGTTTTCTAAAATATAAAAACATACACCTCACCACTTTTGAAGATGAGTTTATAAAAGTAAATTTCATTAATTCACTTATTCGTTATGCTGAAAAGGCTCGAGCTTCGATTATTGAGATTTACAGAGAACTCGGCATTGAAAATGAGAATTTAGCTGTATTGATCGCTTTGACGCTTGGTGATAAATCGTATCTGGATTTTGAATTGCAAAAGCAATACGCAGGAGCAGGAGCAATGCACATTTTAGCAGTTTCGGGTTTGCATGTAGGAATTGTTTTTTTGATTTTTAATTTTTTGTTGAGCAAGTTGCCGGATCGTTTTGAGCTTAGAATTTTTAAAACTTGTATTCTTCTCCTTGTCATATGGGCCTTTGCGTTTTTAGCTGGGTTGTCTCCTTCGGTTCAAAGAGCAGGTTGGATGTTTTCTTTTGTCATACTTTCTAAACTATTAAAACGCAACTCAAATATTTTAAATTCTATTGCAGTTTCAGCCTTTCTCCTGTTACTAATAGATCCTAATAACTTATTTCAATTGGGCTTTCAGCTTTCTTATTCTGCGGTTATTGGAATTGTTTTAATGCATCCAGTAATATATAAGTTGCTTTATATTAAAAATGGGGCGTTAGATAAAATTTGGAGTTTATTGGTTGTTTCATTAGTAGCTCAAATAGCTACTCTGCCCTTTACTTTGGCGTATTTTCATCAGTTCCCTAATTATTTTCTTTTGGCAAACTTGTTTGTAATTCCTTTGGCTTTTGGCATAGTAGCTGGGTCTGTAATTGTCGTTTCGTTATTTCTGATAATTGGTACAGATTTGTATCTTGCCGTTATTCTAGATTTCTTTTTGAGTTTTTTAAATAGAACAATTGTATTCATTACCGGAATTCCTGGAGCTATTTCGGAAGGCGTTTGGCTAGAACCCATTTCTGTTTTTTTTGTGTTTTGTGGAATAGTTACATTCATTACCTTTTTGTATTACCAGAATATGCGTCGATTGATTGTAGGCCTTTGCTTTATAGTTTGCGTTCAGGTTACAGAACTTATTAGTTCTCACCACAGTTTAAATCGCAAGCAAATTACATTTTATGCGTTATCAAATCCCACATGGAGTGTTGTTCAAGGGCAATTTGCTGACATATATTCGCTTGAAGGGGGAAGGGAATATGATAGGAAAATGGTGACGGATCATATGAATTCGATTGGGGTTCAAGAATTAAACTGGATATCCGTGGAAAAGATTCCCAACAAGATAATTACTGCAGGTAATCGGACTGTCTTATTATTTCCAGATGTTGAAGTTGCAGATTGTCTGCAGAAGAAGGTGGATTATATTCTTCAGAAATCTCAAATTGAACCATTAGTTTCTAGCAAAGCAATTGTATTAGATTATTACTACAGAAACGAAGAACAATTAGCTCTTTTTGATAAGAAGCCTAATTATTATAATTTTCGAAAAGATGAGGCACTTACTTCTGCTTTTTAATCGTAAGCAGAACGACAATAGGCTGATAAATGAACAATTTATAATGCTTTATCGTTATCTTTAGGGCTCTTAAAATTACCTGTAGATGAAATATACTTTAACTTTTTCTGCCATTTTATTAATGGCAAACCTGTCTTTTGCTGGGCAAAATTCTCAGTATCAAGTCGTGAAGCAAAGACTCTCTCTTGAATCAAGCAAAATACCGACGTACATTGAATACTCAAATGAAAAAAGACCAGCTCTATCTGAACTGAAAAACTTATTCCAAAATTATTGGAAAGGAGTTGATGGATTTGATTTTGTAGAAATAGGTCAAGAGGTAGATCAGCTTGGTTTTACGCACATTCGATATGAACAAACGTATAAAGGTGTTCCAATTGAATTAGCTGAATGGATTGTTCATATTAAGAACAATGAGATTTATTCAATGAATGGGAAGTTGATCGATCAAGTTCCGAGTTCAACTCAAAACTCGATTTCAAAAAAAACAGCATTCTCTGCGGCAAAGAGATATGTAGGGGCAAAAAAGTATAAATGGGAAATTCCGGCGGAGGAAAAGCACTTAAAATTTGAAACGGGAAATCCTTTTGCTACGTACTATCCAGCACCTGAAATGAAGTTCATTGGTAAATCTATGGAATTAAGCCCGGGAGATTTACACCTGACATATAAGTTCAATATTTATGCTCAAGAACCGTTGAGCAGACAGGAAATATATGTAGATGCATCAAGTGGAAACATAGTTTTTACTAATAATTTGATTCATACGGCAAATACCAATGGAACGGCGCAAACAGCATATAGCGGAACACAAACAATAAAAGTTGATAGTACTGCTTCGAATGCGTTCAGTTTGAATCAAACGTTAAATGGTAACGGCGTAAATACCTATAACATGTTGCGAGGTACCAGTTATGCCAATTCAGTTAATTTTACAGATGCAGATAACAATTGGAATAATGTAAATTTACAAAAAGACCAATATGCGACTGATGCTCATTATGGTGCAGAAAGTACACATGAATATTTTCAAGTGAAGTATGGTAGAAATTCAATTAATAATAGAGGTTTTGCATTAAATAGTTATTTGCACTATCGTATATTTTTTAACAACGCATTTTGGGATGGTCAGAGAATGACTTACGGAGATGGCTCAGGGACTTCAACTCCTTTTTGTGCTTTGGATGTTTCTGGTCATGAAATTTCTCATGGGCTTACAACTTTTACCGCAAATTTGATTTATGCAGATGAATCAGGTGCATTGAATGAATCCTTTTCTGATATTTTCGGAACCGCAATTGAATTTTTTGCTCGTCCAAACAGAGCCAATTGGTTATTAGGAGAAGACCTTGGTAGCGCATTGCGTTCCCTTTCAAACCCAAGACAATATGGAGATCCTGATACCTATGATGACAATCTATGGAGAACTACAGCATTAACAGGAGGTTGTACACCTACAGGACAAAATGATCAATGTGGCGTGCACACAAATTCTGGAGTTCAGAACAAATGGTTTTACTTATTAACCATGGGTGGTTCTGGAACAAACAATGCTCCAACTCCCCAAGCATACAATGTTGTAGGTTTAGGGATGGATACTGCAGCAGCAATTGCATTCAGGAATTTAACTATCTATTTAACACAATCTTCAAACTTTGCAGATGCTCGATATTATTCAATTCAGTCGGCAGTTGATTTGTATGGAGCTTGTTCGCCACAGCACATTTCAGTTACAAATGCTTGGCATGCAGTAGGTGTTGGCACAGCTTATTCTCCAGGAGTTACTTCAGATTTTTCTGCAAGCTTAACACAAGCTTGTGCTCCTAGCTTAACTACAAGTTTTACTAATAATTCAAATAACGGAACCTTCTTTACATGGAATTTTGGTGATGGAACTTTCTCTACAACAAGAGATCCTGTTCATACATATATAGCTTACGGTCAGTTCGACGTTTCATTAATTGCTAACGGCGGAGCTTGTGGGATTGACACAATGCTAAAAACTTCATTTATTGACATTGATAGCACTATAGGTTGTGTTATTATTTTGAATAATTTGAGAAATTCAATAGAGACAGATTGTTCTGGTAAAATATTCGATAGTGGAGGAGCTAATGGGGATTACCAGGCAAATGAAAACGGAGTGGTAGCGATTGTGCCAGTTAATGCAGCTACTGTGACTTTGACTTTCCCATTTATTGATATAGAGTCCGGAACTGCAGGTACACTATGTAATTATGATGTTTTACGAGTTTTTGATGGACCAACTATTTTTTCACCATTATTGGGCGAATATTGTAACAACAATTTGCCAAGTTCCATTACTTCAACAAGAGGTTCCATTACAATTCAATTTGAATCTGATGGAGGTGTTGAAGAGGCTGGTTTTGAAATAGATTGGACATGTAATTATCCAACAACTCCACCAGTTGTTGACTTCGCAGTTAGCGAAACTTCAACCTGTGATGGAGAAATTGTTTTTACAGATGGTTCTACTCAAATTCCAACAAATTGGTTTTGGGACTTTGGTGACGGGAATAATTCAATTCAACAGAATCCAACTCATAACTATACAATTAATGGAACATATTCTGTTAAACTAGTTACGTCGAACTCATTTGGAGCAGATTCTACAACTAAAACAAACCTAATAGTAGTTACAAGACCGGCTGGTCCTGCTGTTACTAATGATACTGTTTGTATTGGTCAGTCAGCTACTCTGACTGCTTCTGCTCCTGGGGCAGTTAACTGGTATTCTGCAGAATTTGGAGGGAATTCAATTGCTACAGGGAATAATTATTCAATTCCTTCAGTAACTGCAAATACACAAGTTTGGGCAGAAAATTTGCTTGCATCACCTATACAAACTGTAGGACCCGTAGCAAATACAATAGGAACTGGAGCAAATTTCAACAACTTTCAATATTTAATATTTGATGTTCTGGATAAAATTGAATTGATTTCGGTTCGAGTTTATTCTGGTGCTTCGGCAAACAGAACAATTGAATTGAGAGATGCAAACGGCGTAGTTTTACAAACCTTAACTCGATTTGTACCAGCTGGTCCTTTCAGAATTACATTGAATTTTAAAATTGATCCAGGAACTAACTATCAATTGGGTGTTGCAGCTGGTACGCAACCGAACTTTTATAGAAATAACAGTGGAACAAGCTATCCGTATACTATAGCTAATAAAATTTCAATCAAAACCAGCAGCGCAGGTACAAACCCTACAGGCTTTTATTATTTCTTCTACAATTGGAGAGTGAAAAGTCCTACCTGTGTAAGTGCAAGAATCGCTGTGAATGCAATTGTAGATACTACTTGTAATATTACCTCCGTCGCCGAATTAAATGCTTTAGAAAATGGCTTTAAGGTTTTTCCAAATCCAACGCATCATAATTTCACCGTTGAAACAAATGGCAAGATCATTAATCAAATTAGAGTGTTGGACGTTTCGGGTAAAGTAATTTATACACTACAGAACAATAGTATTGAGTCAAAGCTTGTGGTAAATAGTTTAAACTGGGAATCTGGAGTTTATTTCATTCAAATAAATACTGATAGTGGAATTTTCCACCAAAAGGTAGTTGTAACCCATTAATGATATGAAAAAAATACTATTCGTTTTATTTTGTGTTTGTTCTCTTGGAGCTCAAGCCCAAATATCGATTCTTAACGGCAATGCAGCTGCTTCCGTTTTTCCAAATGCGGTTGAGGTCAAAGTAGAACAAGGAAATTCTTTTCCCTCATATATAGAGTTAGATGAAGTTGCAAATATTTCGGAAGAGGCATTTTTTACTTTACTATCTGCTGAAATTTTACCTTCTAATAATTTCAGCTTTCAGTTATTGAATTCAAATTCAGATCAGTTAGGTTTTGAGCACAAGCGTTATCGCTTATATTATGGTGGAGTTGAGGTTGCGTACTCTAATTTATCAGTGCACATTAAAAACAATAAGGTTGTTTCGGCTTCAGGGAATATAAAAGCAAATGTACCTTCCAACGAAGTAGCAGCGCTAAACATAGGAATTGCAAAAACAAATGCAGTAAATTTTGTAGGAGCTACTGAGTACATGTGGGAAATTGACAAGCCTTCTAATCATGCTCAAAGCGAGTTTTATCCAAGAGCCAAATTGATGTATTTGCCTGACTATTTTGATGGGAAGAATACCCTTGTATTAACGTACGCTTTCAATATATATGCAAGTGAACCGTTGATTAGAGAGTTAATATTTGTAAATGCGCAAAATGGCAACATACAATTTCACGAAAATTTAATTCATACTGGAGGAGACTCAAAAGGAACTGCAGTTACTGCATATAGCGATACACACGATATTGTAACGGATAGTTTGCCAGGTTATTTTAGACTAAGAGACTCTACAAGAGGAAGTGGAGTTGTAACTTTGAATTGTCAAGGTCAAAAAAATTACCCTTCTGCTGTTGATTTTATTGATTCAAATAATTTTTGGAATAATTTTAATGCAAGTCGTGACGAGTTTGCTTCAGACGCTCATTGGGGCACAGAAGCCACATATGATTATTTACTGAACATTCATAATCGAAATAGCATTAATGACAGTGGCTTTGCCCTTGTTAGCTACATACATTACGATCAAAACTATGCAAATGCATTTTGGAATGGAACGGTTATGACCTATGGGGACGGCAATAACACTTCATCCCTGAGCAATCCTCTAGTATCCTTAGATATTGTTGCTCATGAGATCACACATGGACTAACAGATAAAACAGCAGATTTGATTTATGCAAACGAATCTGGAGCATTAAACGAGTCCTTCAGTGATATTTTTGGTACGGCTCTGGAGTTTTATGCAAGACCGAATAGAGCAAACTGGACTATTGGAGAAGATGTTGGAGGTGCAATTAGAAGTATGGTGAATCCAAATGCCTTTAGCCATCCTGACACGTATGATGGACTGAATTGGAGGCAAACAAAAGGCTGTATACCAACAGCAGGAAATGATAGATGCGGAGTTCATTCAAATAGCGGAGTACAAAATTATTGGTTTTATTTATTAGTGAATGGCGGAGCCGGGGTTAATGATGCTGCAGATAGTTTCAATGTAGTAGGTTTGGGAATAAATAAAGCAGAAAAAGTTGCGTTTAGGAACCTCACTATTTATTTAAATCCCTCATCGAGTTTTGCTGAAGCGCGGTTTTATGCTATAAAATCTGCTATTGATTTGTATGGTGCATGTTCACCTGAAGTAGAATCGACAACAAATGCTTGGTATGCTGTTGGAGTTGGAGATGAATATCGAAATGTTGTTTCAGCTTCGTTCTCCGCTGTACATGACACAGCTTACTGTTATGTCCCCGTATTTTTAGATTTTAAAAGTGCTGGGTCTAATATTCAAAATTTTTTATGGGATTTTGGAAATGGTGATACAAGTTCTCTTAGAAACCCAACAGCAACCTATACCGCTCAAGGAACTTTCAATGTGCAATTAATTGGTGACGGAGGGACATGTGGCTCAGATACTGTTCTTAAAACGTCTTATATCGTTATAGATACGGTAACCGTTCCGTGCTCTTTTACTTTAAAAGATACCATCAATGTTCCATTAACTAATTGCCGTGGGAGGCTTTATGACTCGGGCGGTTTTGGGAATAATTATGCGACAAATGAGAACGGAATAATTACAATTTCTGTTGCTAGTGCCGATTATATTGAACTTGATTTTATTCAATTAGATATTGAAGCAGGTTCTGGTTTCAATTGTAATAAGGATTTTATCGAGATTTATGATGGTGCAACAATTGATGCGCCTTTTATAGGACGTTATTGTGCCAATTTTCTGCCGCTTAATAATAGGGTGTTGACGAGCTCTAATGCGGTTACTTTAAGAATGGTTTCAGATAATGCAGCTACCAATGCAGGCTTTTTAATGAATTGGGAATGCAAAACTGCAACAACTGCCGCTATTGCAGATTTCTCTGTCAATACGGATTCTACATGCACTGGAACGGTTAAGTTTAGAAATCGGTCTACAGAAGGCTATTTTTCTTCCGCTTGGAATTTTGGAGATGGGTCTAGCTCAACGGATTATCACCCGACTCATAACTATTATGCTGATGGTACATACACTGTAAGTTTAACAGTTACAAATAGCTTAGGATCGAATACAATTACTAAAACAAACAGCGTAACGGTAACTAAATTGAGTACGCCATCCTTTGCCAATGATACTGTATGTATAGGTGGGCAAGCAGGGATTAAAGTTAACGTTGCGTCAACAGGATTATGGTATAGAGATACAACTGCTAGTTCGATCTTTTCAGGTGATTCTTTGAGCTTGTTTAGTTTGCAAAATGATACAGTGTTGTACGTGAAGGATGTTAGCAATAATCAAATTTTTTCAGGAGGGCCGTTTAACAATATTGGAGTAGGAGCATACTCTTCTGGTAATGATTACATCACTTTTGATGTACATAAACCTATTCTATTGAGAACTATGATATTGTTTTCAAATAAGGGTGCTATAAGAAGAATGGATATTTGGAATAATCGAGGAGAACTAGTAGTCTCAAAAGATATTTATCTACCAGCAAGTCCGCTTCGCGTTAATATTAACATTGAATTACAACCCGATTCAAATTATAGAGTAGCTTTTAGTGACAGAGATGTAAGTTTATATAAAAATACAACTGGGGCTAATTTTCCCTACACCATCTCTAATTTGGTAACATTAAAAGGTTCTAATAGCGGAAATAGCTATCCTTATTTCTACCGATGGGGAGTATCTGAACTGCCTTGTGAAAGTAACTTGGTTGCGGTTAGAGCTATTGTTGATACAACTTGTAATATTGTAGGAATTCAAAATAATCAATTGGAAGAAGAATTGGTTTCCATTCGACCAAATCCATTTAAGAATAGTTTATCAGTTGAGTTTAAATTTAATACGGAAAAGCCTGTAACCTTTATAGTAAGAGCATCTAATGGACAAGAAGTATATCGAAAAAATGCTGTCCAATCTGTGGGATTTGAGACACTTGACTTAAATTTCTTAACGAAGGGTGTTTATATTTTTACAGTGATTGCGGAAGATAAAGTACAAACGTATAAAATAATTAAGTCGAACTAATTTGATTCGATTCTTTAAGTACATAATAATCGTTGCAGCAGGTATTTTACCTGCTGCAACTGTTTGTGGGCAAGACTCATTAGAAGTTAAAGGAAAAAATAGAAAAGTTGGGCTATATTCTTCAGCTGTATATGGTGTTGGTTTAATTGGTCTGAATGCACTTTGGTATAATGACTATGATAGGAGTAGTCTACACTCTTTTAACGACAATGATGAGTGGCTTCAAATGGATAAGGTAGGTCATGCTTATTCTACATTTACCTTGTCAAAATTATCTTACGAATTATATTCTCATAAAGATGAGAAGAGTCGGAAACAAGCTTTGATCTATTCAACTGTTTCAAGTTTTGCTTTTCTAACTACCGTAGAGGTATTTGATGGTTTCAGTAAAGAATGGGGTTTTTCATGGGGTGATTTTGCAGCTAATACTTCAGGAATTGCCCTTTTCGCAGCGCAAGAATATTTTTTTAAGCGTCAGATAATTCAGTTAAAGTATTCTTTCTACCCAACCGATTATGCAGATATTAGGCCGGATGTTTTAGGTTCAAGTTTGTTAGAGAAGGCATTTAAAGATTACAACGGTCAAACATATTGGGCTTCAGTAAACCTAAATGCTATTCATTCTCGTGTAAAACCAAAGTGGTTGTCCGTCGCGTTTGGTTTAGGTGCAGATCAAATGGTTTTTGCCAATCAATCGGAAAGTTTCTTTAATGGAGCACAGTATAATGCAAATCGCCAGTACTATTTAAGTTTAGATGTAGATTGGGAGCAAATCCAAACAAAAAAAGAGTGGCTTAAGTGGGTGTTTAAAGTTGCTAACTGCATTAAAATACCTGCTCCAAGCTTTGAGATGCAACGAGGGAAAAAAATTCAATTTAAGGCGCTATATTTTTAAATGAACAATTCTGGTCTTTCAAAGTGGAGTCTAAGTATTCCCGCCAAGCTAAGACTATCTGTTATTTTTCCTTTTTTAACCATTTCTAGAACTTCTTTTAGTGGTATTTTTTGTACCACTAAATCTTCATCATCGTCAGGTTCGGGTTCCAAAAAGTCAAGGCCTTCAGCTGTGTAAATAATTCCAAATTCGTCTGTTACCGAATTACTCGTATGAATCGTTTGTAACTCATCCCATATTTCAGCAACGATTCCGGTTTCTTCCCTTAATTCTCTTTTAGCTGTGGCTAAGGGGTTAGAATTTAGTTTGCATCCGCCTTCCGGTATTTCCCACGAATAAGTATTCAAAGGAAATCGGAATTGACCAACTAAATATGTGCAATTATCCTTGTCAATTGGAACTATTCCAATCGCAATATTTTGGAATGCTACTGTGCCATATACTCCGGGTTGCCCGCTTGGATTTAATACTTCATGATGTTCTACTTTAATCCAAGGGTTTTCATAAACCGTATTCTTTTTCAAAGTCTTCCAAGGATTCTCCTTATTATTCATGTGCTCTTTTTATCTTTACATTAAAGGACTAAAATAATGAATCTATCAATTGGCGATACAATTTATGTTACAGATGAGAAATTTGAAGGGACATTGCTTTCGTTTACTGCAGACAATGTTACAATAGAATGTCCTGATGGTTTTGAATATATTTTTGCCATTGAAAAAGTTTATAAGATAAATGATGAAGGAGAAGTTGAAAATAGACCAAGGGCAAAACCCGAATTAAAAAGCCCAAACAGCAGAAGTTTCAATTCCAATACACCTGAAGTACAACTTGTATTCAATACTAAAAACGTCGTAGTTGATTTACATTTGGAAGTTCTTATTCCGCATGGTCATCGTGCCTATTCAGACATTGAAGCATTGGGGCTTCAGCTGGATGTAGTGAGGAAAGTCATTCGCGAAGCAAATCGCCAGCGAATTCGAAAATTTGTTATGGTACATGGAGTTGGAAAAGGAAAACTTCGCAGGGAGATTCGAACTTTACTCGCAGATTCATATCCAGAAATTGAATTTTTAGATGGGAATTACCAAAAATATGGAGGAGGAGCAACTGAGCTAATTATACATCAGTTTGATTGAAGATTAGGCTTACTTTTGCATTAATAAATCGTTCTATCGTGCCAAGCAATTGGTAAGGAAAGTCCGGACAGCATAGAGTACCATACCTTATGAAAATGAGGGTTCCAATTTATTGGAAACAGCTAGTGCAACAGAAAATAAACCGTCTTGATTTATCGAGATAAGGGTGAAAAGGTGAGGTAAGAGCTCACCGCTCTGATGGCAACAAAGGAGGCTAGGCAAACCTTATGGGCTGCAAGGTCAAATAAACCGGTAATGGGGTGACTCGCCCTTCCGGAGGGTAGACTGCGAAGATAAATGATAGAATGTCCCTTTGGGATAACAGAATCTGGCTTATAGATTTATTTATTTAAAAAGCCCCACTCCGAATTTCGGAAAGGGGCTTTTTCTTTATGCTTGATTGATTATTGAACAATCAACTTCTCAATTTTTGAAACGGAAGCATTACTGATTTTTACGAAGTAAATGCCTTTTGCAATTTTGCTAATATCAATATTATTGATTCTAGCGCTTGCTGCTGTCATTATCTGACGATACACCAGTTTACCTTTTGTGTCTAGAATTTCAATGTTAATTGATTCTTTAGTTCTAGGAGCTATCAGGGTAAATTTCCCTTCACTCGGGTTTGGAAAAATTGTGAATTCAATTTTGTCAGAATTGCTCCTAACTATTGAAGTAGCAACATCAATAGAAATACTATCCACACCAAATCCTTCTTCAACAATAGAAGCATCAGATGAGAATGCAATTCTAACTTTTACACTGCTTTGGCCAGCAGCACCAGATAGCACGTTTGAAACAGTATCCCAGGTGTTGAGCCCACTTATATTGTTTCCATTCCAATACTGGTTGATAACGTCATTATACCAATTAATTGCACCTCCGTTGTCAATTAATTTAGTCCAAGTGTTTCCACCATTAGTAGATAATTCCACCCAACCTTCGTCACAACATGACTCAGTGTTGTACGTTTGGAGGTACGTAAGAACCGGATCGTTTGTTTGCCCACTAAAGTTCATACAAGGAGACTCTAAATAAGAATTTTCATTGTTGTTATGTACACCGGTTAAATTGGTTACCCAAGCTTGGGCTCCACTGCCTGCAGCAATAATGTTGGTTCCTGTCGGAATACCCCACGCCCAAGAAGAATTTGTTCCATATGCAGTCCATCCTCCATTCGAAGTTTCAAAGTTCTCTGTATAAGGAATAGAAACTACGGGGATGTTGTTAACTAAAGCTGTGGCAGAATCATTCGTTCTATCTCCATCAAAAGCTAAATCAGAATAAACTTGAATTGAGTACGTACTAAAAGCCGATAAATTTGCCGGTACAGCAAAGGAGAAAATTGAAGAATCTCCTGGGCTTAAAGCAACGAAACTGGTATCAATAATAATCGCTCCGTTGTTCACTGAATAGGATAAAGGAATAGTATTTAACGCTCCCAATCCAACGTTGTGTATTAGCACCTTAACGGTATCATTTCCTAATCCGCAACCTGATGTCGGTTCTGTAATTGCCAAAACTGCTATGTCGCTTACAGATGGTTCGTAAAGTCTAAAATCATCAATAGAGATGTCTCCACCACAACAACCTAAACTTACAGAACTAAATCTTACACTTAAGTTTCCAGCCCCTAAGAGACTAGATATATTTATTGATTTCTGAAAGAATGGATCAGCAACTGCATTTTGTTGAGCCCCAACAATTGAATCGACGATGACAAAGCCATTGTTGTTTCCAACTTCAATGTATAGTGTGTTAATTTCAGCACCTAGCATGTGATAGTAGAATTCTAAAGTTGCTCCGTTTAACAATGAAACATCAATGCAAGGAGAGGTTAATGTTGTAATATCTCCTATCGCGCCATTACTAGCTTCTGTATAAATGTAATTTGCAAATCCTGTAGTATTATCACCAGTTGGACCGGTAGCAAAAGATCCTGTTTGACCTGCATTAACTTGCCATAAGTACGTTCCAAAACCACCAACTGTTGACGTAGTGCTTGTCCATCCATTAATTAATCCAGTTCCCAAAGCAAAGGCATCAAAATTTTCTACAAAAGGAGCTGCTTTTAATGAATTATCTACAACCTGTCTCTTATACACATCTGACGCTGCCGACGATCTACTCTGTGTAG
>OJDV01000349.1_pt1 | contig 16679 bp, 17 predicted proteins | sample 1592911 | NCBI WGS metagenome assembly OJDV01 (sample SAMN05416860, study PRJEB24817) | seawater metagenome | isolation source: Sea water | place: Canada:Atlantic | collected 2013-11 | reverse complement strand
GAGTAATGAGAGTAATGAGAGTAATGAGAGTAATGAGAGTAATGAGAGTAATGAGGAGCTTGTCGAAGGGGTTTTGTTTGATATTACAGAGCGGAAAAAAATTGAGCTTCTTACCCAACATCAAGCAGAGCATGATAAGTTAACGGGCTTACTTAATCGTCAAGGTGCGGAACATAGTTTAAATCGAGCCTTTGTCGGTGACAGACAGTCTGATCGTAAATTGACGATATTTTTGTTGGATTTAGATGGCTTTAAAGGCCTGAATGATACCTATGGCCACGATGTAGGAGACACTGTCTTGGTTGAGGTTTCGCATCGTTTAGCGGCAGCGACACGAGAGACCGATCAGGTTGTTCGTTGGGGTGGAGATGAATTTTTAATTATTATGAATGGTGATGTTAGCCTTAAAGATATTCGCTTGTTAGGACGAAAAATTGTTCAATCTATTTCTAGACCCATTGGCTTAGATAATGAAGTACAAGGCCATGTCGGTGTTAGTATAGGGATAGCATCATTGACGGACGATGTAAAAGGTTTACAAGAACTGATCAAGCAAGCCGATCAAGCAATGTATGAGGTTAAATATAGAGGCAAAAATAACTTTTGTATTTACGAACCTTCACGAAACTCTTTTGATTTAGAAATGACGATTTAGTTGAGTGATTTAAACTAAAAATCACTTAGTTATTCTCTAATCAGTACTCTGAATATCTAACTCGTACCAAATATCAAGCTGTGCATATAACTCATCTAGGCCTATTTTTTTTGTCGCTGAGAATAGTTGTATACTGTGAATTTCGTTTAATGTAGTTTGCACTTTAAGTAAGATTTTTTTTGCTTCATTCTTGCTCAACTTATCGGCTTTCGTTAATAAAATGTGTACGGGTAATTCGATGTGATCACACCAGCCCAACATGGATTGATCAAATTCTTTTAAAGGATGACGAATATCCATCAGTAAAATGACTCCACGAAGTGACTTTCTGGACTCCAGATATTGCGGTAAAACTTGTTGCCAGTGGTCACGCAATTGTTTGCCTGTTTTCGCATATCCATAACCCGGTAAGTCAGCAATACGCCGCTGCTCATCTAAATTAAACATGACGATCTGTTGTGTCCGGCCTGGGGTTTTGCTGGTTCGCGCCAGCGCTTTCTGATCCGTTAGCGTATTGATCGAGCTAGACTTCCCTGCATTTGAACGTCCTGCAAAAGCAACCTCAAATCCATGGTCAGGGGAAAGTTGTTTAAGAGTATGAGCGTTTGTAGAATAAGTGGCCTGACGGTAAAATTTATTTGAATCGGTCATTCGATGTTTGGCTCCATCCAGATTAAGCTGGCCATACGTCCAGTTTTTTCGCCATCACGACGGTGTGAAAAGAAGAGATCTGCATCACGAAAGGTGCAAAACTGTCCCCCATGAATTTTCTCGACACCCTTGTCTTTTAACAACAACATCGCGATGCGATAAAGACTCACCAACCAATGATCTCGACGAGTGGGGATAAAAGTATCTGATTGTAAAATAGCTTGAACATGATCGAAGGAAGATTTTACGCTGTCATCGATCTCATAATTCCTAGCGCTGATCGCAGGTCCCATCCAGACCATTAATGACTCAGGTGAACTTGAAAATTGCAATAACGCTTTTTCAAGAAGACCAGAAGCTAAGCCACGCCAACCTGCATGTAAGGCTGCGATCTCTGTTCCTGCTTCATTGCTGATTAAAATAGGGAGGCAGTCGGCTGTTAAGATGCCACAAACTATCCCCGCTTTCGTAGTGAAAACACCATCAGCTTTATTGTCATTAGATTCGGTGTCGAAATGGTCTAGGTTTATGATGCGGCTGCTATGTTCTTGGCTGAGCCAGATCGGTTCAGATGGCAAACTGTGATCTTCCATTAATTGCCGTCGGTTAGCGGCAACTAAAAGAGGTTCATCACCAACATGATCTCCGAGGTTCAGCGAACCGTACTCATTTTGGCTATGGCCGTATAGCCGTGTTGTGATACCAGAACGCAGATGCTTTGGTGCCGGCCATTTTGATTCGATCCAAGCGGGCTGTTCTAGTTTTAGTTCTGTTTGTTCAGTCATTCAATACTTCAATCAGTTGTTGCATATCGTCTGGAACAGGAGCTGCCCAACTCAGTAGTTCGTCGCTTCCGGGGTGTTCCAGTGTTAATTGTGTGGAGTGTAATGCTTGTCGTTTAAAATTGCGCAACTTTTCAATCAAGGGTTCGCTTGCATTTTTAGGAAGCCTGAAACGGCCACCATAAACTTGGTCACCAACGATAGGGAAACGTAGATGTGCCATGTGTACACGAATTTGGTGGGTTCGACCAGACTCAAGCTGCAGACGTAAGTGTGTATGGGCGGTAAAGCGTGTTTCTACGTGATAATGTGTCGCAGCAGGTTTGCCGTTCTCTACGACAGCCATACGCACCCGTTGCGTGGGGTGTCGTCCAATCGGTTCATTAACTCTACCGCCAGCAATGACTACGCCATTAACGATAGCTTGATACTCACGTTTTAAACTGCGGGCCTGTAGTTGATTAATCAAAGAAGTATGAGCACGTAATGAACGAGCTACGACCATAATGCCGGTCGTATCTTTGTCTAAACGGTGGACTATCCCGGCTCTTGGTAAATTAGCTAGATCAGGTTCATGATAGAGCAGAGCGTTGACCAGAGTTGAATCAGGGTTGCCTGCTCCAGGGTGAACGACGAGATTTGCAGGTTTGTTAATAACAATAATATCAGCATCTTCATAGACAATGTCGAGAGGAATATTTTGTGCCTGCCATTCAATTTTTTGTACCGTTTCCACCCAAAGCTCTACTTTCTCACCGCCATCGACGATCGCTCTGGGGCGGATAACTTTCTGATCAACATGTACTTTACCGTCTAAAATCCAGTTTTTTAAGTTTGAGCGTGAGTAGTCCGAAAATAGCTCAGCAAGTGCGCGATCAAGTCGCCATCCAGAGAAATCTTCTGGGATAATTGTGGTCAAATAAATGGGATCGGTCATAATCGCACGGGAGTGTATCAGGAAGAGGTCCTTCTGAGCTAAAATAACGAAGAATTTATAAAGATGAACGACAATATGAATAGAATATTAGTACTTTTCTTCGCAATCACAGTGTCAGGCTGTTCTATGTTCTCGAAGACAGCTGAAGACAATACAGAAAGTTGGTCGGCAGAACGCTTGTATTTTGAGGCTAAAGATTCAATGAACTCAGGTTTCCACGATAAAGCAGTGGAGCACTATCAGAAGCTACAAGCACGTTACCCTTTTGGTAAGTATTCTAAACAAGCACAGCTTGATCTCGCTTATTCTTACTACAAGGAAGGTGAAACCGATGCAGCGATTGCTGCCGCTAATCGATTCATCAAGCTCTATCCAACTCACCCAAGAGTTGATTACGCATATTATATAAAGGGAATAGCGCTTTTTAATCAGGGTAAAGGATTTGTTGAACGTTTCGTTCCGAAAGATGCTTCACAACGCGATCCTGGCGCATCATTAGGTTCATTTCGTGAGTTTTCTGATCTGATCAAACGCTACCCAAACAGTGAATATGTGCCAGATGCACGTCAACGGATGATCTATTTACGTAATGGTTTGGCGCAACATGAGGTTAATGTGGCGAAATACTATATGCGCAGAGATGCTTTTGTTGCCGCAGCGAATCGAGCACGTTATGCGGTTGAAAATTATCAGAAGGCACCAGCGATGCCTGAGGCATTGACGATTATGGCTAAATCTTACAAGATTTTAGGTATGAACGATTTGTCGGATGATGCACTGCGTGTTTTGGAGAAGAATTTTCCAAAATATAAAGGGATTAGAGAAGTACGATCAATCTCTGTTGAATAAGAGATAGAAAAGCTTTTACAAACTTCTACTTGATCAGAGTGGGGCTTTCCTTACGGTTCTCCGGGATATCATCCGGGTCTTGGTGGATCAGCACTTCAGCATTAGGAAAGGCCTCCTTGATCAAGCTTTCAACCTCTTCCGCAATACTATGTGCTTTCTTTAGTGTTAGAGAAGCCTTCAGTTCAAGGTGTAACTGAATAAAGATGTTCTGCCCAGAGCTTCGAGTTCGAAGATCATGCATATTGATGACTTCATCATGGCCTGCGACGATCGCTATAATTTCTTGTCTTTGCTCGTCAGAAAGCTCGTGATCCATTAGGTGATGCATCGACTGGCGTACGATCTGAAAAGCACTATAAAGCACGAATAGTGCGATCCCTAAACCAAAGATTGGATCAGCTTGGGCCCAGCCAAACTGCGAGTTTAAAACTAGCGCAATAATTACGAACATATTCACCAGAAGATCACTGACATAATGTAAGGCATCTGCTGTGATGGCGATTGATCCGGTTTTAGCAACGACATATTTTTGGTACTTAACCAAAGCTAGAGTAAGGAGTATGGAAATAATCATTACCACAATTCCCACAGAAGAATAGCTAACTGCCTGAGGAGTCAGTAATCGGCCACTGACTTCAAATATAAGAAAAATAGCTGATCCTGAAATAAATGCGGCCTGTCCTAGCCCAGCTATGGCCTCGGCCTTGCCGTGACCAAAACGATGCTCATTATCAGCTGGCGTGAGTGAATGACGGACAGCAAGGAAATTGAGAATAGAAGCGGCTGCATCGAGTAGCGAGTCGATCAATGTTGCTAGTAAAGCGATAGAATTGGTCAACAGAAATGCGGCAAGTTTTATAATGATCAGAAAACAAGCGACGCTCACGGAGGCTATGGTTGCCCTTCTGATTAATCGTTGGTTAGCTTCAGCTTTATGCTTGATTTCCGAGTTCTTATTCATCGTTTATTTATCATACACCATGCAAATGATGAAACTCTGCAAGATTTCTCAACAGAGTATAAAATATACCCATTAAGCCTTAGTTTATCTAAAAAACGAGAAACTATATCAGGATCAATATTTCAAGAAGGTGAAAAATATGAGAGTAGGACAACATTTATCGATTTTAAGTTTTTGTCTGTTTCTGGCAGCCTGTGTGACAGTTAATGTGTATTTCCCAGCGGCAGCTGCGGAAAAGGCGGTCGATGCGTTTGTGAAAGATGTTTATGGTGAGACAGAAGCGGTAGAGCCTGATCCTGAGGCGATAGAGGATGAAGACGCTATCGATAAAGATGCATCATCAGATCTAAGAGCAACCGAGCCAATGGAAATGGGTTTGGTTGTAAACATGCTTAATTTTATAATTCCAACTGCGCAGGCAGCTCAACCTAATATTGATATCGCAACACCAGCAACCAATAAGTTGAAAGCATCCATGACCGCAAGACATCGCAAGTTAGCGCCTTTCTATAGCAGTGGGGCTGTGGGAATGACGGGCAATGCATTGTTAGTCGTGCGAGATGCGAAAGCTGTATCGCTTAAGCAAAGAAACGCAGTGAAACAGATCGTAGCTGAAGAAAACCGTGATCGTAATAAGTTATATAAAGAGATTGCTTCAGCGAATAAACACCCTGAGTGGGAAAGTGAAATTCGAAATCTTTTTGCTCGACGTTGGATCGCGAATGCACCTGGCGGTTGGTGGTATAACAATGATGGTTGGAAACAAAAATAGATCCAATCCCTCATTATTTTATTTGAAAACGGTGCAAGATCTGAATCTTGGCACCGTTTTTTTATTTAAGCTCCCTGTAAAGTTTATGAATATTGGTTCCCAATGGTGAGAAGATTTTAAAATATGGCTCGTAGACGCAAAAGACTCTCACGTGATCTGATTGAAGCAGTCGTAGGCTCCCTCTCACATGAAGGTCGAGGGATCGCAAATTGTGATGGCAAAGTAACCTTTATCGAAGGCGCTTTACCGGGGGAGCGAGTGACGTTTCAGTTAACGAATAGTCGTAAATCGTTTGATGAAGGCAAACTGATTGAGGTATTAGAAGCTTCAGATGATCGGGTTGAAGCGAAGTGTGTGCACTACGGAGTCTGCGGTGGTTGCAGCATGCAACATTTGAGTAGTGAAAATCAAATCAAACATAAGCAGTCGGTTTTATTAGAACAATTCAAGCATATTGGAGGCGTGCAGCCAGAAGAAGTTTTGCCACCATTGATATCGCCTATTTGGGGCTATCGGCGCAAGGCAAGAATAGGGGTCAAGCATGTTCCTAACAAAGGTGGAGTATTGGTTGGCTTTCGTGAAAAGGGCAGTCCATATCTTGCTGAACTGACTCGATGTGACATTCTTGATCCAAGTGTTGGTCTTCATTTGATGGAGCTGCGGGAGTTGATTGTTAATTTATCGATCAAGGAACGAATTCCTCAAATTGAAGTAGCGATAGGTGATGCTGTAAAAGGGTTAGTTTTTCGTCACCTTGTTCCGTTTTCTGAAGAGGATTTAGAGCGACTAAAAAACTTTGGAGCAGAGCATCAGTTTGTGATCTATCTGCAACCCAAAGGGCCTGACACGATTCATCAAGTTTATCCTGATACGCCTGCGATACTTTCTTATCAAGCAGGCGAGGGCGAACCAGTTCTTCAGTTCTCACCTTCTGATTTTACTCAGGTCAATGCCAGCATAAATAAAGATATGGTTGCGCGAGTGCTTGATTTCTTACAACTAAGCAAAACGGATCGCGTTCTCGATTTATTTTGTGGTTTGGGTAATTTCTCTTTACCAATGGCTAAACGAGCGAGTTATATTTTAGGGGTTGAAGGAGAAGCAGGTTTAGTGAAACGTGCGCGAGACAATGCGGATAGAAATGGATTAAATAATATCGAATTTGTCTGTGCTGATCTGACTCAAGATGATCAATTAAAAACTATAGCAGCTGGAAAATTCAATAAAATTTTATTAGATCCTGCTAGAAGTGGCGCACAAGAGATTATTGAAAAAATGATCTTTAAGGGTGTTGAACAAGTCGTTTATGTTTCTTGTAATCCTGCAACGCTTGCTCGAGATGCAGGCATTCTTGTTAATGATAAGGGTTATAAAGTGATCAAGGCTGGGATTATGGATATGTTCCCCCACACTGCTCATGTTGAATCCATCGCTGTTTTTGAACGTGTTAAAAAATAATAAGATCTTCTTTTTTTTCTTACTTATAGTAATTCTATTAGGAAACTCTGGCTGCTCCGAACGAGCGCAGTCACAGGCTATACGGTTTGGTCTGACTACCGAGCCAGTCACACTTGACCCTCGTTTTGCAACAGATGCAGTTTCCGATCGAATCAATCGATTGATCTATGCCAGACTAATTGACTTTGATCAAAGATTTCAAGTTATACCTAAGCTAGCCGTTTGGGAAAAAGTTAGCCCGATTCATTATCGATTTACGCTACAAGAAGAATATAGAGTCTTCCATAATGGTATGAAGTTAACATCTGCTGATGTTAAAGCTAGTTATGAATCTGTACTCGATCAGAGCAATGCTTCTCCGCACCGAAGTTCTTTGAATATGATCGAAAAAATAGTGACTCCCAATACGAATAAAATTGATTTTTTTCTTAACAAAGCAGATCCTTTATTTCCAGGTCGACTTACTTTAGGAATAATGCCGGCTGAGTTGATCGAAGCGAATTATCCTTTTAATAAAAAGCCTATTGGTAGTGGTCCTCTAAAGTTTAATCAATGGCCGCAGGGAGGGAAGTTATTGTTAGAGAGGGTTTCAGATCAACAGAGCATTCAATTTATTACTGTCAAAGATCCAACGGTGCGAGCTTTGAAATTAGTTCGTGGCGAGCTGGATCTTTTCCAAGGCGATATCCCTCAGGAAATGTTTGCTTGGGTCGCGGAACAGGTTAATGTTAAAACAGAAACCAATAAGGGCAATACATTTTCTTACCTAGGATTTAACCTAGAAGATCCTGTTGTTGGTCAGCTTCAAGTCAGACAGGCTATCGCCAATGCATTGAATCGGGATGACATAATTAAGTTTGTTTTTAAGGGAGCTGCTCGTACGGCTGATGCTATTTTCACACCAGAACATTGGGTAGGAAACCCAGACTTACAGGGTTACCATCAAGATCAAAAAAAAGCTAAAACTTTGCTGACAGAGCTAGGTTACGATAAAGAAAACCCTTTGAAAATCACTTATAAAACATCGAATGATCCTTTCAGGATTCGTTTAGCGACGGTGATCCAATATCAGTTAAAACAGGTCGGAATTGAGCTAAAGATTCAAAGCTATGATTGGGGCACATTCTATGGTGATATTAAGGCTGGTAATTTTCAAATGTACAGTTTGTCTTGGGTAGGGTTAAAATTACCTGATATTTTTCGCTATATTTTTCATACGGATTCCATCCCACCTGAAGGAGCAAATCGAGGCCGTTTTTCAAATGTTCATATCGACCAGTTGATTAGTCAAGCCGAACTTGAAACTGATCAATTACAACAAGCTAAACGGTATAAAAAAATGCAAGCACTATTACTCGAACAACTTCCTTATATACCATTATGGTATGAAAATAGTCTTTTAGTTCAGCGTGATCATTTAGTCAATTATCAGCTATCTCTCGATGGTAACTATGATGGTCTAATAAGGGTAAGAAAAAATAATGAAACGCATTGAAGTTAATATCCAGCAACAGAAACTTTGGTTGAAAGACGAGGATCTTATTCTGGAAACCTTTCAAGTTTCGACTGCAAAGAATGGTGCAGGGGAAATTAATAATAGCGAATGTACTCCTAGAGGTGAGCATGAAGTTGCTGAAATGATCGGAGCTGATCAAGAAATGAATACCGTTTTTGTTGGACGTATGTTGACGGGAGAAATCTATACCTCTGAATTACGTAAAAAATGTCCTCAGCGAGATTGGATACTAACTCGAATTATATGGTTAGCGGGTTGTGAACAAGAACGTAATCAGGGTGGTGAAGTCGATACGCATGCGCGTTACATCTATATTCACGGCTCACCTGATGATGTGGTGATGGGAGAACCTGGATCTCATGGCTGCGTGCGTATGCGGAATAAAGATATTATTCGCTTGTTTGATCATGTTTCTGTTGGTATGAAGGTCAATATTCTAGAGTTTTAAGGTACAGATCTTTAAGATCTTGGAGGAACATTCCATATGAGCAAGTTAAATGAGCGTTCAATGCGAATAGGAATTGATCTAGGCGGTACAAAAATTGAAATGATTGCACTTGATAATGATGGTGCCACGGTGAAGCAAGTTCGAATTCCTACGCCGGTTGGTGATTATCTAGGAACAATAAATGCAATATCAGAGTTAGTTATAAGCACCGAAAATGAGCTGAACTTAAGAGCGAAAGTTGGTGTAGGAATGCCAGGAGCAATTTCACCTGCAACGGGTAAGGTTAAGAACTCGAACTCTACTTGTCTTAATAATAGGTTGTTCAAGCAAGATCTAGAACGAGCGTTGACTCGAAGTATTCGAGTCGAAAATGATGCTAATTGTTTTGCACTTTCAGAAGCCACAGATGGTGCTGCTACAAATGCTAAGGTTGTTTTTGGCGTCATCCTTGGCACAGGGGTTGGTGGTGGATTAGTTATCAATGGTCATTTAATTAGCGGTCCAAATGCGATAACTGGAGAATGGGGCCATAACCCTCTACCATGGCCTGATCAGGATGAGCAAGATAACGCGTTAAGTTGTTATTGTGGTAAAAAAGGTTGTATTGAAACGTGGCTTTGTGGGGGAGGTTTATCCAGAGGCTTACAAACCTTCTCATTAACAGAAAATACAATTCCTGCATTCAGGATTGAAAGTCTGGCTGAAGCCGGTGACAAGCATGCTCAAAAGGCGCTTGAGCTTTATTGCAGACGTCTTGCGAAAGGTCTATCAAGTGTCATTAATATTATAGACCCAGATGTTATCGTTTTGGGTGGAGGTGTATCGAATATCAAAGCGATATATTCAGAAGTACCTAAGCTGTGGAATGACTTTGTATTTTCTGACCGTGTCGATACAAAACTAGTGTGTGCAAGGTATAGTGATGCAAGTGGGGTTCGTGGTGCTGCTTGGTTGTAACGGTGGAGAAATTTAAAATTTAACAACGCCGCGAAAAATATAGCCTATCAGTAATTGAGATAGGTTGTAGATATTTAGTTCGGTTTTCTGCTTGTTAGTGTGCTTATCTGCTAGGAGAGGTTCAATCTTTCCCCCTTATGAGCGCCTCAATTTTTTATCCAGAAATCTATAAATGACGCTTGTTAAGGGGGATTGAGCTATTAATTTTTTATGGTTTCTGCATTTTCTACAACACGTTCTAAGCGGTAACCGTGTTGATAGATGGAAGTTAGTCGCCAGCCCTCATCAGCTGATATTCCGAGTTTTCCTCGTATCCGACTGACATGAGTATCAACGGTTCGCGTGTTGATAATAGGATTTCGGCCCCAGACATTTTCTAGTATGTGAGCTCTAGACATTACGCGACCTTGGTTGCGAAATAGAAACAAGGCAAGTTCATATTCTTTCTGTGTGAGTTCGATAGCTTTGCCATCTCGGCGGATCGCGCGGTTAGCCTTATCAATTTGAAATGGTTCAAGATTGACAACTTCTTCGTCATCGCTGATCGAAACCGAACGTCGTTCAACGGCTTTCATGCGCGCTAATAGTTCACGTTGCTTGATAGGCTTGATCATATAGTCATCAGCACCAGCTTGCAGGCCGCTGACGATATCATCTTCTCGATCCATTGCTGTAACAAACATCGTTGGCACGGGCCAGTCAATATTTTCACGGATCCACTTAAGTACTTCAAGACCGCTCATTTCTGGTACTAACCAGTCGAGAATTAGTAAATCGTAACTGTCATTCTTAATTTTGCGTATAAATTTGTGGCTGCTATCAATATGTTCTACATGGTGACCAGCATTAGTCAACCATTGAACAAGTAAATTAGCATGATCTATATCGTCTTCTAGTAGTGCTACTCGCATAATCTTACATCCCCATCAGATGCAGGTAATCATGCATGATTTTACCAAATGTTACAAATTGTTTTATTATGACATTATTAAGTATATCGGCTAGATTGCTGATATCTGTGTTAATTGCTGCTCATTTAATAACAGGGCATTGTTTTAAACGGAGAAGGTCATGAGTGTAAAAAAAACTAACAAAGTCATAAAAACTGACGATGAGTGGCGAAAAATATTAACGCCTGAGCAGTATGAGGTGTGTAGAGACAAGGCGACAGAACAGCCCTTCTCAGGCGAATATAATCAAACTAATGATGAAGGTGTTTATTGTTGTGTTTGTTGTGGTGAGTCATTGTTTGTTTCTGAGGCTAAGTTTGACTCAGGCTGTGGTTGGCCAAGCTTTTCTTCAGCAGCAGCTGATCAACAGGTTACGGAGCTAGTTGACGAAAGCCATGGGATGTCTCGAACGGAAGTTTTGTGTTCGACCTGTAATGCGCACCTTGGCCATGTTTTTGATGATGGCCCAACTCCTACAAAGCTACGCTACTGCATTAATTCTATTGCTCTCGATTTAAAGGAGAAATAAAGAGTTATCTTAATATTAAGACGTATTCGCCGGTTACAGAACAAGCCTTGTTTCTGAAGCAAAGATGCTAATTTGTTTCTATCATTAAGTTAAAGCACCGTAAATTTCTGCCGCTGTACTTGCTTTAACACTTATCAAACTATCTGAACCGGGACTCTTCATGTACGAGCATTTCTATAATCTACACTCAAGCCCTTTTAAGTTAAGCCCAAACCCTGATTTTTTCTTTGATAGTATCGGTCATAAGCGTGCGCTTTCTTATTTACGTTTTGGTGTGAGTAGAGAAGAGGGATTTATCATTATCACCGGTGGTGTTGGCGTTGGTAAGACAACGTTAGCTGGAGCATTACTGGCGGAACTAAGCTCGGACGAAATAGTGGCTGGCCAATTGGTTTCTACCAGTGTCGGGCCTGCTGGAATTTTGGGGCTAGTTTGTAATGTTTTTGGTCTTCCTTATACTGAAAAAACATCGAAACCAATGTTGTTGAAATTGATTCAGCAGTTTCTGCATGATTGCCATGATTCAAGCCGACGAGTTTTGTTGATCGTTGATGAGGCACAAAACTTACCTATTAAAACGATTGAGGAGCTAAGAATGTTATCGAACTTTATGATCGATAATGCACCTTTGTTACAGACTTTTCTGTTGGGGCAGGCGGAATTTAGAGATACTGTTTCTGGTCCTGGAATGGAGCAACTCCGACAACGGGTGATTGCTTCATATCACCTAAAACCACTCGATGAGGAAGAGGTTTATGAATATATCTATCATCGACTGAAGCGAGCAGGTTTCACTGGATATGAAATTTTCACTAAGGCTGCATGCGATGAAATCCATCTACATACCAATGGTATTCCAAGGAAAATCAATGTTTTGTGTGATCGTGTAATGCTATTTGGTAGCTTAGAAGAAAACCAATTACTTGATGTTGAGGCTGTAAGAGAAGTTGTGAAGGATCTCGCTTCAGAGCCAACCGCCTTTCAAAATAATTTAATTCCTCAAAGTGCTTGAGGCTCAAACCAGCTAAGGGTTTCGTGCAAACTAACGACTTCACCGATGATAATTAACGTCGGTGGTTTTATGGTTTGCTGTTCAGCGAGTGCGGGTAATGTTTGTAAAGTTCCTATCAACACCTTTTGATCTAGAGTTGTTCCTTGTTGGATCAAAGCAATAGGTAGTTCGGGAGACATCCCATGAGCGATGAGTTCGGTGCAAATATTATTTAAACCGATCAGCCCCATGTAGATAACAATAGTCTGATTGTCATGTGCTAAAGAATCCCAATCTAGATCGACAGTTCCATCCTTTAAATGCCCTGTGACAAACATGCAAGACTGAGCATAATCGCGATGGGTCAATGGAATGCCTGCATAACTGGCACAACCGGCTGCTGCAGTGATCCCGGGGACAACCTGGAAAGAAATGCCTTCTTCAGCCAATGTTTGAAGCTCTTCGCCACCGCGACCAAAGATAAAAGGATCGCCACCTTTTAGTCTAACAACATGCTTTCCCTGTTTCGCCAACTTGGCCAGTAAGTGGTTGATGTCTTCTTGAGGCAGCGTGTGGTTATCTCGCTTTTTACCAACATACATGTACTCAGCATCTTTTCTTGACAGTTCAACTATCTCAGGAGTAACGAGACGATCATAAAGAACGACGTCTGCTTGTTGCATCAGCCTTAGAGCTCTAAAGGTCAATAGGTCTGGATCGCCAGGTCCACAACCGATTAAAGATACACTGCCGCGACTTTGGAGTAGACGATCAGGCTTGTCGAATAAGTTTTCCAGTTCATGTTGTGCGGCTTTTTCTTGTCCAGAAAAGAGAAGCTCTGCAACAGGACCTTGTAGAACACTCTCCCAAAAATTTCGACGTTGATTAATGTTGGGGATCTGCAGCTTGGCTTTTTCACGATACTGCCCCATTAAATTAGCCAGTCGACCATAGGATGAAGGGATCAGCGTTTCGAGTTTCGCGCGTAATAACCGTGCTAACACGGGTGAATTACCGCCTGTTGAAATAGCGATTTGAACAGGAAACCGCTCAACAACCGAGGGCATTATGAAGCTACAAAGCTCTGGATCATCGACCACATTAACGGGAACGTTACGTTTATTGGCTAGTCGCGAGATTTGTTTATTGAGGTTTCGGTCATTGGTTGCTGCGATAACCAGCTTACAGTCTATAAAGTTCTCTTCAGTAAAATGAGAGGCTATGTGATGGATTTTGCCCGCAGTAATCAGGCTTTTGATCTGATCAACAACATCGGGCGCAATGAGCGTAATTTGAGCGGCTGTTTTCAGTAGAGTTCTTATTTTTCTGAGTGCGATTTCTCCGCCACCGATGACCAAGCAGGGCTGGTTTTGTAGCTTCAGAAAAATGGGTAGATTAGGTATAGACATGAGCCAGATTATACTATTTTAAGACTAAAGAAGCTGAGCTGTTTATTCTAAAGTTTATCCTAGAATGACCGCTATAGCTTGCAGTTATTCACTAATTAAAGTGGATTGAGATTGAGGAATTTATAGTGGATTTAGCAACTCTGGTCGGTTTTATTCTCGCAGTGGGTATCATCCTCGCGGCCATGGTCATGGGTGGAGGTATCGGCCCTTTTATTGATATACCCTCTTTGCTCGTTGTTGGTGGTGGTACGATTGGCGCCGTCATGATGAATTTCACGCTAGGACAATTCCTAGGGGCTATCAAGGTCGCGCTAAAGGCGTTGATGTTCAAAATTGATAAGCCAGAAGAGTTGATTGACCAAGTTGTTGAGATGGCCAATGAAGCACGTACAGGTGGATTATTAGCACTTGAAGGAAAAGAAACAGAGAATGTTTTTTTGGCCAAAGGTATTCAGCTTATGGTGGACGGTCATGAACCTCAAGTGGTCCGTCAGACCTTGAAAGCAGAAATGAATCAAGCCGCTGAACGTCATGAAAGTGGAATCACAATCTTTACTACTATCGGAGATATGGCGCCTGCGATGGGAATGATTGGAACATTAGTAGGCTTGGTATTGATGCTTGGTAATATGAGTGATCCAGCATCGATTGGACCATCCATGGCAGTAGCATTATTAACGACGTTATATGGAGCCTTGATAGCGAATGTTTTTGCTATCCCACTGTCGGGTAAGTTATCACTGCGAAAAGATGAAGAAGTGATGATTCAATCTATGATCATCGATGCCGTAACCGGTATTCAAGAAGGCAGAAACCCACGCGTTATCGAAGAATTATTAAGAACCTATCAGCCTGGATCAAAACGCCCCGCTGAAGAAGATTAATCTGAGTAAATTAGGTTAAGGGGTAAACAGAGAAATGGAAGAAGAAGACGAAGCTAAATGTGACTGTCCTGCGGGGATACCTGCATGGGTGATGACATTTGCCGATCTGATGTCGCTATTGATGTGCTTTTTTGTACTTTTGTTGTCATTTGCAGAAATGGATATTCAGAAGTTCAAACAAGTGAAAGGCTCTTTGACAGAGGCTTTTGGTGTACAGAGGACGGTCTCTGCAAGTGAAATTCCAAAAGGAACGAGCCTTATAGCTGAAGAATTTAGTTCAGCTGCACCACAACATACCTTGATCAACGAAGTTCGTCAGGTAACGAGTGATGATACCAAACAAACCCTTGAATTTACGGATGCACTAGATGATTCCAAAAATGAAGGAGAAGATGGTCAAGCAAAAGGACAAGCAGAGGAAGTTAGTCAACAGACCGCAGAAGACAGCCTGAAACTACAAAAAGCATTATCTGAAGAGATCGATAAAGGTTTGGTTGAGATTGAGACCCAAGCTGGCGCAATTATTATTCGGATCAGTGAAAAAGCTTCATTTCCATCTGGAGCAGCACAGATCCGGAATGGTTTTATTCCAGTATTAGAAAAGCTACGAACAGCATTGGCTGAAGTCGGTGGGAGTGTTGTTGTTGCGGGACATACAGATGATCGACCTATTAAAACGGCAAGGTTTAGGTCCAACTGGGAATTATCAGCATCACGAGCCGTCTCTGTGGTACACGAATTGCTTGCTGAAGAGCTTATCCCGCGCGATCGTTTTATTGTTGAAGGACACGGTGATGCCCACCCGATTGTGGATAATGATTCTCGAGAAAGTCGAGCTAAAAATCGTAGGGTTGAATTAACTATTGTTCAGAAAAATGATGCACATATTGAAACAGAGATGAACATTGAACAGCCTGAAGAAGTTCAGGAAGAAAGTGTAGAACCGGATCCACTGGATGCGCTAAATCTTGGTTAGGGAGTAATACATGAAAGAAAGAAGACGGTTTTATCGAATCGATGATAGTGTGATATTAAATTATCAACCATTTCCTGAGAGCCAGCTAGCTGAGACAACCGCTCGTTTGAGAATGCTAGGTTCGCAGAATAGGCTGCTACAAAGTTCACTTGGAAGCCTTGAACTGAGATTAGATTTTTTGCTAGATGAAATTGCTGAGCCATTACCTGAAATTGCCGAAGCATTGAAGATTATCAATCGCAAATTGAGCATCCTTAGTAGCCTTGATGGTGGAGGTAACGGTACTGCTTTAGGCTCAGCTTCTGACGCAGATGCGGCGAGAAAACATGACGTTAATTTGAGTGGTAGCGGCCTCGCTTTTACGTCACCGAGTCAGTTTTTAGAGGGCGAGACAATGGAGATAGAATTTGTCTTATTGCCAGACTATTACAATATCAAAGCGATTGGTCGCGTTGTCGCTTGCAGAGGGAGCTTAGAGCCTCATGACGAGCAAGAACAAATATTTGAAGTTGCGGTAGATTTTCTTTATTTGAAAGAAGAAGATAGAGAGTACATCATCGCTCATATATTGAAAAAACAAGCAGTAGAACTAAAAGATAAAAGAGAGCAGCGTGCAGTAGAAGAACAGTTACAAAGTACGTATGCTTAAATAAGTTTTGATTGGAATGGTTTGTGAGCCGAATACACCCCGGTGTGGACTTAACATCCATACCGAGGAATATTTTAGATCAAGGTGTTAGCTTAATGCTTAACCGTGATCAGATGTAGCATTTTTTACTGCATCTTTAGTTGCTTCAGCAGCATCGGTTGCCATGTCTTTAGCACCATCAACCGCACTTGAAGCTGCATCTTTAGCACCATCAACTGCACTTGAAGCCGCATCTTTAGTTGCATCAACTGCACTTGAAGCCGCATCTTTAGTTGCATCTACAGCACTTGAAGCCGCATCTTTAG
>OJDV01000348.1_pt1 | contig 16710 bp, 11 predicted proteins | sample 1592911 | NCBI WGS metagenome assembly OJDV01 (sample SAMN05416860, study PRJEB24817) | seawater metagenome | isolation source: Sea water | place: Canada:Atlantic | collected 2013-11 | reverse complement strand
AACGAATAGCCGCTTAAATGAGAACATGGAGCGGCACTAAACCGCGACAGGTCCACTTTCGTTTCGTCATTTTGAATCGTCTTTCTCATAAGTCGATCCACCTTAACTACTGGTACGAAATCCTGCGGCCACCTCTCAACACCGTACTGTCAAAAGTTGAAAGAGGCATTGTTGGAATAAGGCGCGACCAAGCTCCTGTAATTGGATATAGAGCGCGTTTGGGGTGTCAGCTAGCCTTTGTCAACAAGCTTTGCCTTAAGCAAAGCGGGGGCTTTGCGCATCCCTATTTCTGGTCTGCTTTCATTTTGATGGGCAATTGGTTATAGGGTTTACCCCCCTGGCACTGTATCAAGTTCAAACTGGATAATTGCGGCCGTCGGGCCGCTGTCATCATCATCCAAGGGAACTGCCCCACGCGTTGTTGCGCCAAACCCAGCGGCACTTAGGACAGATGAAAGACTGCTAGCCGCTGAAGTATTTGTGCCGCGTGATATTTGAAGCGCGTCTTGTTCCAAAAAACTTAGGTTTTCTGTGATTGATTGCGGCTCTGCAGGGGATGCCACCATAATCACCCTGTCACGCCCAAAAGCGGTATCCGAAATTGCAAAAAGCCCTTTCTTTAACGTATCCCCCGGTTGCAGCCTGCCTGAAAAGAAATGCGTAATAGCGTAATCACTGCCAATATGTAGCACGTTAATATCAATAGGGAACTCTTCTGTGTTCTTAGCCAATACATGCACCTGATCGTCTGGGATCAGGACGGGCACGTTTGATGTATCTAAGGCACGCAATTTTTTATTTTTCTTAGATTTTGTACGCAATGTGATATCAACACCCAAATCAAGATCATCATAACTGCCCCCAATTTTCAGTAAATTAATAGCCTTGGACATCCGCGATAGATTATCATGCAGGACTGTTGCCAGTTCTTTTGCCGTTTTATCTTGCGTACCTACGGAAGGTATTTGTGTTGCATTTTCTTTCTCAAAAAACCCGCTGGACGGCAACATCCAAAGCGCGTCTGGTCTGGTGCTTTCCGGCACGATTGCCAACCTTATATCAGCAGGCTGACCAGCCGCTACAAATTCAATACGCTGGCCCAGTTCATCATCCGATTTTAAATAATCCAATGCGCCCGTGATTTGAGTTAAATCTTCTGGCAGCCTTGCAAGATCGGGCAAAGCTACTGTTAATGAAAAATCGACCTCATCCTGAAACCGTCGCAAATACGTGCCTTTTGGCACATCATCCAAAGCCATTGCAGCTATATCGTTGAAAGCAACTGGCACAAGATCAGCACTAAAAGTATCTGCATTGCTAACTTGAAAATACCCGATCACTTGATCTGTACTACTAGCAGCTGTTGGCAATAAGGCCAAAATATCATCTTGGTTTACGTTTTGTAGATTTCCCGCAGGAATATGCAAATCTTCATCTTGGCGCTTAGCAGGCCATTGCTGTATTTTTCCAGCAGCCTGCCCCGAGAACACAATAGCATCAAGATCACCTTCAAACATGGGTGTCGATAAGGCTAGGTTCTTAACAGAATACTTGCGCAAAACCTCTTGGCCTAGCTGCCGATATGTTAAGCCCGCATTTGCCGCAAGAGTTTCAAAGATTGTATATGTAAACACACCTTGCAATTTACGTCCCGGCTGACCTTTTGGCATGTTTTTTTCAGGTGTGGTTTCGTTGGTTTGTGCTGCATAAAAGGCAATGAATTTACCTGCGTCAGCACTTTGGTTCATCGCGTCCCCTGCTGGGCTTTGCGGGCGTGTTCTGGGGTTGGGCAAAGCCCGTGATTTGGTTTCAGCTGCATCCATCATATCTTGGGGAATGCCCAACGCATCGGATGTAAGTTTGCGCATACGCACCTCATCATCACCTGTGGGTGCGGCACGCGTAACGGTGCCAGAATGACAACTGTCAAACACAGCCCAGACAGAGGCGCCTTTTGCCCGCATAGCACCAATAAGTTGACCGATTTCATCGTCTACCAAAGCGTTTTCAACAAAGCCAGTTTTATCGCTCCATGGGCCAATATCAACTGGCAAAAACAACTCGTCCAACCCATCCAGTTCTGTATCAGGATTAAGGGCGGGTGCCTGTGTGCCATGACCTGAAAAATGTAAATAAACAAAATCATCAGGCTGAAGTTTTGCTGTTAGTTGCGCAAACCCTTTGCGAATGGCATCAAGTGTTGGTTTTTGCCCACCTTCCACGCCATCCGCAAGCAACGTCACATTATCAGGGTCGAACGGTATTGGTGCTGTTGTGGTTAGGTATTGCGCAACTAATGTTACATCATTGGCAGGGCCTTTTAACCAGTATTTTTCCTTAAGGTTTTCATAGGTTGAAGCCCCTATCAGGATCGCATAATTTTCTTTTGCCACTGCTGGCAAAGCGGATACAGTTATTAGGCCAGAGATAATAATAGAGATCAGATTACGCATGGAAAACCCCTTTGTTCTATTAGTTTGTCATTAAAGAATAGCGTGTCGCTACATTACCTTTATTCGTAACTTTAATGGAAAACCCATCAGATACATTTGGGCGCCATCCACAATATGCAATGTCGCTGGCATCACTATCGGAACAAACTAAACGGTTTTTACTATCGTAAACAAACAGATTCAAATCGGCACTGCCTTGCCCTTCCACATAAATTTCCGCATATTTTGCAGCTTCAAATGGAATTGCGTTATAAGTATCAGATTTTTTTGCGGCTATATTTGCAATGTTATAGACAGGGCCGTTCACAACACCTTTGGTGTTTTCGGCTACAATATCATCAATCAAGCCCAACATTAAATCATCGCCAACGGATAGATCACGTGCAACATCCAACATAGAGTGCCATGTTAACGCTGCACTTTCGTCAGGCGCGGTTGCAGCGTCATTCCCGTCTTGTGGATTGCGGTCTGTTTGTTCTAAGCCCACAGTTTTACGCAGCTTGGCGGCAGCTATGATCAATAGCGGATCACGGTCAGTTTGACCTGCTTTAAACATTTGGTGTGAGGTTTGCACCCGCTGCAACATACCGATTTCACCTGCGCCCACCACAGAGGCGATTGTTAGAAAACCAGTTAAAACTAAAACTGACATAGTAAATAAATTGAGTTTTAACATTCAATACTCCTATTAATAATAATCTTGTATTTATATAAGTGTGTTACGCTGAGTATATCAACGAGTTTCAAAAAAATAACGAATTCTAACAGCTTTATTCACGTGCTTTAATGCGATGTGTTGAATAGCCTTATTATCAGAAAAATTAATTTTGATTACGAGGTTACAGATGCGTTTTATAGTTTGGTGCACATGGATAATTTGCATGATTTCACCTTTTGAAAGCACAGCAAGTGAATTTGATGAAGGTATAAATACAGCCCGCATGGCGACATTAGTGGTGCGCAGTGATGATACAGATGATCGATTTTTAGGGTCGGCTTTCGTTTTCCAAAATGGGACGACCGTTATTACCAACGCCCACGTTATCGGCACATCACAAACAGTGATGTTAAAAGACATTCACGGTGGCCAGAAACGCGCACAGGTGGTTTTAAAGGACGTTTTACGCGATATTGCCATTCTAAAAATCGATACGCCCTACAACACATGGTTAATGCCGTTTACAGGAACTCTACGCGTGGCCCAACCAGTGATGGCAATCGGTGCGCCACTGCAAGAGACTTATACAATTACAAAGGGCGTAATATCAGGACTGCAACGCCAAAAAGAACCAACTTCGCCCGTTCATTTTTTACAGCATGATGCCGCAATTAATCCGGGCAGTTCTGGCGGGCCATTAATCAATACGAATGGATTGCTGGTGGGTATGAACACACAAATCGCTGATGGGTCACGTTATTTTGCTGGTTTGGCATATGCAATACCTGTGGGTGATATACTGAACCGCATCACTGCACATCACTTAGGTACAGATAAGCCAACTTTGGAACTAGGCTTAAGGGTGCGCAATATAACGGAAAAAATCCGCCAAGCACTGCTGATCAAAACCACCAATGGTGTGTTGGTTGATTATGTAGACACGCATAAAATTGCGGCTTTAAGCGGGATTATTGCAGGCGATATTTTAATTAGGGTTGGCCAATACGACATTAAAAAAACAGGCGATATTGCTTTTGCGGTTGCTGATTTAAGCATGAATAATGGCAACAATTATATAACCGTCCTGCGCGTGGGCGCATCCCTTAAGTTACCCATCATTTTGCCAAAACCCAAAGACATAAAATTAGGGCTTATGGGTGCAGCACCCCACAAAAAAACATCCTATAGCCTAAAGGAACTTGGCATAGAAGTTCTATTTGATGGCGAAATAAAAAACAGTGAACCCTCTGGTATCGGTCACTCCGTTGGCTTGCGTGCAGGTGATGAAATCATTGCGATTAACGGGCGAGGTACGGCAGATCAAACAGCTGGTTGGGGGCGCACAATGCGGTTTTCAAGGCCAGTTTTGGTGTTGTTAAAGTTATCAGACGGATCAACACGGCACTTTATTCTGGATCCATGGACAAAATATCATCGCCTTGTGCCTATGGGGAATGCGAATATCTTAGACCAAGATATTGTAGTTTTTTAAGAATTATGAGCAGATAGATAAATGAATAAGAAAAAACGTATTTTAATCATCGAAGACGATGCCGATATGCGCAATGTCTTTGCAAAAACCAGTCAAAACCTTGGCTATGAACCTATTGCGATGGCAACATATAAGGATGGGTTGGCGGCGGCTAAATTATCCGAATATGCATTGATTATCATTGATCGCATGCTTCCCGACGGGGACGGTATTGATGCTATTGCCGAGCTGCGCCATATGGGGGCCGCCCCCCATATTCTAGTCGTAAGCGCTTTGGCACATGCCAATAACCGTGTTGACGGGCTGGAAAAAGGGGCAGACGATTATCTGTCAAAACCCTTTTTGCCAGAAGAATTAACAGCACGGATGAAAGCATTGTTGCGCCGCAGCAGATCCCAAACCATGGACAATGACTTTATGGTTTTCGGCGATCTGGAAATTCGGGTAAAAGCACGCACAGTTCATATGGGGCAGGTCTTTATTGCCCTGTCACCCAAAGAATTTGAGCTGCTACTTTACTTTGCACGCAACGCTGATGAACCCGTTACACGGCTGCAATTACTGGAAAACGTTTGGAACTTACATTTTGATCCGCAAACTAATGTGGTGGATGTACATGTAGGTCGTTTGCGCCGCAAACTGGAAGAACATTCCAAACATCCGTTTATTCAAACCGAACGGGGTGCGGGCTATATGTTTTCTGGCACACTAAACGCAGGTGGGTAAGATATGAATCTGCGCAAAAGTGCCAGTCTGCGGCTTAGCTTATTAGTGGCCCTTGCAATCAGTACAATTTCGTTACTTGGGTTAGGGTTATATTATACCCAACTTGAACGCGCATTATACCAACGCACAACCGAACGGTTACATACAGAACTTGACAATTACGCAGCCCTATATGAACAACGCCGTATCATTGCAGTGCGCCAAGCTATGGAGTTTCGCGCATCTTTAAACCCAAATTTTGATACGATCTATTTATTACAAGACAAACAGCATCAATTTCTGGGCGGCAATATTACCCAATGGCCATCAGATGTGACACCCAGTGAAACTGGGTTTACAACTGGCTCCTTCACCCAAGCCGAAATCATATTGCCAGACGGAAGTCTGCAAACGTATCAGATTGCCGCGCAAAATTTACCGGGTGGGTTTCCTATTATCATCGGTATTTCTTTAGAACAAAGCCATATAACGCTTACCGAAATGCTACACACCATCCTTATTTTAGGGGGTATTATGGTTGTGGTGGGAATTGGTGCAGGGGCATTAGTTGCCCATTATGTGTTTCGGCGGGTATTAAAAATAATAGGTTTTCTAGATAACGTTGACCAAGGCAGTATTGATAAACGGCTGCCTACAGATATCCGAGAAGATGAATTTGCGTTATTAGGCCTGCATATAAACCAAATGTTGGATCGCATTGATAAGTTAAACGCGGCCCATCAAAAACTGGGTGATGTGATCGCCCATGAAATGCGCACACCTTTAGGGCGTATCCAAAACCTAATCGCAGAGCTGGATGCGGCTGACGACCAGAAAGAACGCATATCGGACGAGATACACAATACAATTCGTCTGTTTGATAGCTTACTTAATATTGCAACGGTTGACGCACAAACAGGATCTAGAACGGGTTTGCAACCGATAAACCTTTCACAGATATGCGCACAGCTATATGAATTATACCAACCTGTATCCGAAGATAATGGGCGGTTGCTTACGGCAGATATCACACCTTCTTTATGGGTGTTGGGTGATGCCAATTTGATCGCACAGCTGATTTCCAATCTTGTGGAAAACGGAAATAAATTCACACAACCGAATGATAAAATCACACTAGAATTAAGTGCTAATGGCGCAACCCATGATTTGACAATTCACGATACAGGCCCCGGTTTGACCGCAGGTTTGGAAGTTTCTATTTTTGACCAATTTGTGCGCGCGCAGAATACGGATGCACAGGGGCATGGTTTGGGTCTTGCATTGGTAAAGGCCATTGCATTGCGGCATGGGGCCAAAGTGACATTACCAAAGGTAAAAAAAGGCTTTGCGATACGCATTTCATGGCCTAGGTTCAGTCCGAATTTACAGATAGATTAGAAAGAGCGTATTATGTTTTCGTGGCGGCAGGTTTTTGGCATTGGAATTTTGGCATTTGCATCCTGCTCAATTACAAATGCCCCAGTCAATAAACTATTAACCAGTGACAATGACACCGCGCAATATGACAGTGACGCACAATATGTTGGCGATGATGAACTATATATCGGACTGGCATTTTCAGGCGGTGGCACACGGGCATCTGCATTTTCTTATGGGGTGCTAAAAGCATTACAAGCGGCCACAAAAGACGATAAAAATCCTGACGGTTTATTGCCAAGCGTGCGCTTGGTATCAGGGGTTTCGGGCGGGTCTGTAACAGCTGCCTATTTTGGATTACGGGGTGCCAAAGGCCTTGCAACTTACCGCGAAGATTTCCTGATCCAAAATGCAGAGAAATATATGGCAAACTCTATTCTTAACCCGCTAACATTGGTGCGCGGTTTAACGGGTGGTGCCAATGGCCGCAAAACTTTTGCGCGTTTTCTGGATGAAAGCCTGTTTCATAAAGCCACATTTGCAGACCTTGCAAAACACGGCTATGCAACCACGTGGCTAAATGCCAGCGATGTGGCAAATAACACGCCGTTCTTATTTTCACCTGAAACTTTTGATGCTTTATGCAGTGATCTTGCATCACTTCCTATTTCAGAGGCAGTATCCGCATCGGCAGCATTTCCGTTGGTGTTTAGCCCTATTGTTTTGAAAGCACATGGGACTTCCTGTGACTATACCGAACCTGATTGGTTAACCGCTGCAAGGTTTAACCCAGAGGCCACATCTGCCATGCGCGCATACGGCGAAACTTTAGAGTCATATCGTGATCCCGAAAAGGTTAAGTATGTGAAGCTTCTGGACGGCGGGATTACCGATAATTTTGGCACAACAAGCCTGTCTGTTGCGCGCGCAAAAGCACAAAATGAATATGGCCCATTATCGGCAAAAGATGCCGTAAAATTAAAGCGCATGTTGTTTTTAGTTTCAAACGCGGGTGTGCAAACCGATTTTAAATGGACCCAGAAAATACGCGGCCCAGGGGGGATGCAATTGGCAATGTCTATTGCAAACAGCGCGATGGGGTCAGCCACAAGGGTGGGCTATGACGTTTTACGTTTATCGCTGGATCGGTGGGTTGATGACTTAGTCGCGTTTCGATGCGGCTTGTCGCGCAGTAAAGTGCAACAGTTACGCGGGACATTGAAGGGCTGGGATTGTAAAGATTTAAAAATGTTTATCGGCGAAATTTCATTTGCCGCTTTGGATAAAGACACCCGCAAACAGCTTAACCAAATACCAACTCGTTTACGTTTAAAAACCGATGAAGTTGATTTGGTCATTCAGGCAGGTATTAACGCCGCAAACTCAAACCCTGAACTGAACGGATTTTTACGTTCATTAGAAGGCTATAAGCCCGAAAAACCTACAGGCCGTATAAAACCACGCCGCATCAGCTCAAGCAATTAATGACAAATATCGTTAGAAATAAAGCCTTTCTTGAACATGTTAATCCAATCGGTAAACTACACGTATGACAGGACAACCTCCCATCCCTAGACTGTTGTCCCTTGTTGTGGCGGGCCTAACAATTTTAGTGTTAACCGCCACAACATTGGAGGCAAAAAACCGTGCGGTATTGGTTGGTGTCAGCGATTATCAGTATTTGGATGCCGATTTAGATGGCCCCAAAAATGATGTGCGTATTATGTCAGATGCTCTTATCGGGCGCGGTGTTTTACCCGAAGATATTATTGTATTAACCGATCCGTCCCAAGGATTAGATCCTAGGTTGACCCGTAAATCACCTGAACGCCAAAATATTTTAGACGCACTGCAAATGTCAGTAGAACAAAGTGTAAAAGATGACACATTGATTTTCTATTTTTCAGGTCATGGATCACAAGCCCCTGACATCAATGGTGATGAACAAGGTGGGTATGACGAAATATTTTTACCCAGTGATGCAAAATCATGGAATGGCCCGATCGGAGCTGTTGAAAACGCTATTCTTGATGATGAGCTTAATCTCTTTGCGCGCAATTTGTTGGCCCGTGGTGGTAAGTTGGTGGCGATTATTGATGCCTGCCATTCAGGTACAGGTTTTCGCGCCATTGGGGGTGCTGGTAAAGCGCGTTATATTGATCCGTCTGAACTGGGTATACCTGAACAGGAAATTACTGAATCCACACCACCGTCAAACCCTTTAGAGGGTGATTTTGTATTTCTATATTCTTCCCAATCAAACCAGCGTTCATTTGAATACCCGCTGGGGGAAGCGGCGGATAAATCCCATTGGTATGGCGATTTTACCCGCAATCTAGTGAACGTTTTAAACGGACAAACTGCCCTTTCATATCAGCAATTATTGCAAGCAACTTCTCAATCCTTACGTGCCTCAAACGGGCAAGTTGCCCAAACCCCTGATGGCGAAGGTACATTGTTAAATGCACCTGTTTTTGGATCTGATACCGCAGTTTCAAAGCGCATCTCGATCAAGAAGGGAAAACTATCCGCAGGCAAGCTGAATGACATGCGCACTGGCAGCCGTATTTCACTTTATGAGGCCGCAGTTGGGGCGGACATATTAGGGTATGCAACCGTTACACAAGTGACACCAACTGACGCTAACCTTGAATTTGAAAACCCAGATCATGCTGTAAAAGCGAAATTTGCCGAAATTGTATCCCTAGGGATAGCAGCTACATTAGATATAAATCTTAAACCTGATGTGATGGAACAAATTTTACGTTTGGGAACCCAAGAAGACTTCGCAAGCCGCCTATCGGATGTCTCTGTACGTTTATTAAATGGAGAGGCTGATAATACTATTATCAAAGCTGACACCAAGTTGGCATTGGTAGGGCGTGACGGCGTTTTAGATGCAATTGGGCCAGGCAGCAGCCCTCGTTTGGCTGATCTAAGCAGCAAGGATGTAGCATCCGATTTGGTTGATGCGTTAGATAGAGTTGCTCGCAAACGCCGATTAGAGGCCGCATTACAAACAATCGAAAGTCCAAGCGGTGGCATGAGCCTATTTAAAACAGGCATAACAGTAGAAGTTGAACAACGCTTTGGTAAGCAAACCGCAAAAGGGTGTAAATTGAATAAAAACACCCCAGCGCGGCAACCTTTGCCCAACCAATCCAATGCTTCACATTGCGATCAAATATGGGTGCATTTAACCAATTCAACATCCAAAATGTGGGATGTGACTGTGTTATATATTGATAAAGACAGCACGATCACCGCGTTATGGCCACAAAACAATCTATCCAACCGCCTACCAAGTGCCGCCAGTAAATCATTTGGTTTCAGGTTGGAAAACCCGTCAGCTGATACAGGCGGTTCCATTGCTGCGGAAAGCCTGATTGTTTTAAGTGTTGCCGCAAAGCCAGGCGATACACGTACTGTTTTAACAGGATTGGCAGGATCAGGAAACAACCGTGCAATCGGGCAAGGCGCTTGGTTTGATACACTTTCTTCGGCTATGAACCCGCAAGAAACCAGCCGTAACTTTTCACTATCAGGATCAAAATCAAGCTTGTATGTAGATCGATTTGACCTGATTGTGTCACCAGAAATATAAGAATTCAAAAAAGGGAATAAATTATGCTTAACTCGTTAAAAACAATTATAGGGTCTATAGGACTGTCCTGTATCATTTCCACCCAAGGGATTGCACAAGACATTCCCATGCCAACAGCCGAGCCAGATGTCGCATCACCTTTTGCTTTTGCGCAAAGCAAACAAAAAAGCGCGCGCGCAGCTAAAGCCGATGCATCTGAAAGCGGGTCACGCGTTTTAGGTGGCAAACTAGCGGAAGACGGTGCTTGGCCATGGCAGGTTGCCCTAATGATAAACGGCGCCCCTATCGGGCCTGATGCACAATTTTGTGGTGGATCTTTGATACTGGATACTTGGGTTTTAACAGCCGCCCATTGTGTTCACATGAAAGACCCAAACGGTAGCTGGGGTGATCTAACACCTCAATCTTTGTCCATTCTTGTTGGCAGTAATAAAGTCGCCACAGGTGAAGGTGATGTTATTTCTGTAGCGGGTGTGTACCGTCACCCTGCCTATGTTGGTACAGAGTTTGATAATGATATTGCCCTGATTAAGCTAACACGCAAACCCACGGTCGCCTATAAAACCATTCGTGTCCCGGACGCCGAATTTGGGGATGCACTAGACCAACCCGGTGTCACAACTTTTGTAACCGGTTGGGGGTTAACCGAAGGTGGCAAACATTCTGACATGTTACGCGAAGCCCAAATTCAGATGATGTCACGCGATATGTGTAACCAGATTATGCTGGAAGCCCGCGCAGAAACCGCAGCCAAAGGTATTGGCATAGCAGCACAAGTGTTTGGTTTGAAAACCGATGAAACCCAACTGGTTTGGAAAGAACTGGTAAAGCACGTGCGTGCACCTATGACAGAAAATATGCTATGTTCAGGTACATTTGAGGGCGGCAAAACGTCATGTAATGGCGACAGCGGCGGCCCGTTGGTTGTGCCATTGAATGACGGCGGCTTTATTCAAGCAGGTGTTGTTAGTTGGGGTATGTCCAGTGCCTCAACCAATTCATGTTTGGAAAATGCGATGTTCTCTGCCTATACACGTGTTTCAAACTATGTGGGTTGGCTGAACCAAACCATTAGCGCAAATTAATCAATACATCAAAATGCGGCGCAATAAATTTTGGCAAACCAAGCGATTATTTCTGGTAATCACTTGGCTTTGTTCCAATTTTGCTGCGCCCTTATTCGCATTAGATCTTACACCCGACCAATTTGCCGTCGAAGTAATTCATGAATTAAACCGTGGCCAGCAACTGATAAAAAACGGTGAAAAAGATCAAGGCCGTAGAGTAATAGATGAAATAAATCAAAAAGTTTACGAGCACGGGCATATTCTTGGGGATCGAAAAGAACATTTTTTACCCAACCTTGTGCTTGCCAGAATATACCGTAAAGAAAGCAATTTCGAAGACGCACAAGAGTTTTCTTTAAGTGTTGTTCGTGGTTTGGATTCTGATGAGTTTCGAAAAAGCTTGGAACGGTTGGAAGCGTTGGGCATTCTAGGGGAATCTTTACGTAAGCTAAAAAGAAACCAAGAAGCTGAACCCATATTGCGCGAAATGCTGACATTAGCCCAACAACATGGTGATCTGGGTAAAATGTTACTGCGCGCGCAATACCATTTGGCCTTTGTTGTAACGGCGAATAATGCGCCCGATGCAGCCGAAATGCGCAAAAAAATTATTGCCGATGTACAAGCATCTAAATATGCCAATGATGCGAATATCGTTGCGATCAGGCATATGGATCTTAAAACGAGGCGTAATAAAAAAGCTGAAAAAACCGCACTTGTCGCTGACGCAAGAAGCCTATTGGAATTTCTAAAAACCGCTAAAAAAGTAACAGACCATAATGCTTCTATAGCGCGTGTTATCATTGCAAATATTTTAGCGGAATCAAATTATTTAAAGGAAGGCCGCGACCTAATAGTAGAACGCATCGCCTATTTAAAAGAAGCAAAACCTGCCTCTGTTTCATATTATTATGCGATTGAAAATCTTGTCAGCGTGACGACACGTCAAAAAAAATATGACACTGCATTAAAACTGGCCCAGGAAACTTTGGATGAGCTTCAAGACAGTGGCAAAAAATTTGCCCATGTACGCAGCGCACTACAATATAATGCTGGGAATAATGCAAAGTACCTAAAACAACACACGTTGGCCCAAGAGTATTATCGCGCATCTTATGCATCTCGCAGAGAAGTAGTCTCAGCCAATCATCCCAGAGCCCTAAAAATTCGAAAGCGCATTGATGTTGATCTTGTTGACCCCGATACTTATGCTTTTGCCGCAGAGTTAGGTATTACCAAGAGTGCGCCCTTAACCTTGTTACCAACTGGCGAAACTGTGTTGGCAGCTTTTATGCAAGGTAACTACCTGTCCCTGAAAGCTAAACTTGATAGATTAAAAAAAACCAAGGGGGCCGATCAAGTATTACTTGGCCTAAATACGGCTCTATATTACGCGCTTATTGGTGAGCTACACGCATCTGATAAGGAACTATCAAAAGCAAGAAAACTATCTAGGACAAGCACAACTTCTAACGTTCCAATCAATTCACCATATTTCGACATAGTTAGCGCTTTATCTAAAGTATGGGCTACCGAGTGGAATATTGAAGACGCTATAAACCCGCTAAAGCGCTTAGCTGCGCGTCATGATTTAACAGCCCTAGAACGGGGCATTTTATTAGCCCTGCAACTTCAAATGGCATCCAGCAATGAAGACCAGTGGCTAAGCACGCAAAGCTTAGCCAGCTTGCGCACATTGGCACCAGAGATAAATGAGGCTTCTTATTGGCGTGTTCTTATAGACATCGCCCACATAAATGCCGCCTATAAAGAACTACCAAGGGCAGAGGCCGATGAAGTATATAAACAAGCCAACGTCAGGTTAGGAAAACTAATGAACCCGCGCCTTGCTACAATATTAGTGCGTATGGGCAAAGCTAACAGTGCGCATGGTGTGCTTCTTTCTGATGAAAATATGCAAATACTGGCAAGTGATACAAAAGCGTTGGGGAAAATGTTGCCCGAGACATTTATAACAAATGTAAATGCATTGCTGTTGTATTCTGACGGGTTATTTTATCGTGGTGACATTAAAAAATCATTAAAACTAAAACAGCAAGCAACTGACCTGTATCGTCGATCACCCTATCACAGGCCAGAAATTGCAGCATATTTAATTATGTCACAAGGTAAGTTACGCTATCAATTAGGAGATAAAAAACTTGGGCTTTCAATCATACAAGCAACCTATAACGGATTGGATATTAAACATGCATTCCCACGTTTTGTGCAATCCATAGTAACCGATTATACCTATATTTTAATAGACAGCGGGCAAAATGAAAAAGCTGTAGACGCAATCAAACCTTATGCGGCCAACACTAAATGGGTTAGCAGCCTTAAACCTATAGACCGTATGTATTTATTGGCAGCTTATTCCAGAGCTTTGCGCCATTCTGGTGATAAAGAAGGGGCGCGTGTCGCTATACTACGGGCAAAGGATGCGTTGCCATTTGATCTTTACCAATCAGGCCAACCAATGTCTTCTACCTTATGGGAACTCGCCTTTATTAACTACGATTTAAACCTGTCAGCGGATGCATATACCGCCATGCGACAATCTAATATTCTTTATTTCGATTTCATCGAAGCAAGTGAAAGCGAACAGGATACAGATATCATTCGTAATACAAAGGACGACTATACCCGATTATCACATGAAACCCTTTTGGGGTGGGACTATGCACAAAAACTTAAGGGGTTGCCGCAGTAATTGTGTGATCTACGTCACCATTTCATACGAAACCATCCAATACTAACAGAAGTTGTCACAAAAAACCTATTGGAATGCTGCACCATATTTGCAATGTTACATTATCGAAATAAGGCAAAATATTTAGCCTTATATTTAAAGAAGGGGTTTATTATGAAACTGAATATTTTACTGACCTGTGCAACTGTAACATCTGCGATGATGTTCGGCCCGATAACTGGTTTTTCTCAGGACACATCTGGTATAAATGTCATAGAGTCTGCTGAAGGTACACAAGGCGCGGTTGCGCAAGCGGCAATGGCACAAGACCTATTTGCATATAGTGTTACAAACAAGAATGCGATCTCGGCGCTGGCCGCGGCACAAATCATGATGTCTTTGGATATTGAAGACGTCGAACGTGAAATGGAAAACAAGCCAACAGAGGGTGCTGATGTAACCGAAACGGGCGAAGGCGTTGATGCCCCTGCTGATGGTAAAATGATGCTTGCATCTGCACGTGAGTTTGCAGGCGATGATGCAGCATTACTTGGATTGATTGATGACGCTGAAGCGGAAGGTGCACGCGGGCGTATGGGTGGTGCCTCTCGCACACTTAGCCGGTTACGCGCAGGCAGAACAGATATTTTCAAAGTACCATTCTATGGAAAACGTCTAGCAGAACTGGCCATTATTGGTGACGGTGATGCCGATCTGGATTTACTGGTAACAGACGCGAATGGAAACACCATGTGCCTAGATCGCAGCTATTCTGATAAATTGTACTGCTCATGGACACCTGCCTGGGATGGCAATTTTTATATTGCTGTAAAAAATATGGGCCGTATTCGTAACAGCTATTATATTTTAACCAACTAATTCAAGGCAGGTAACATCATGCGGGCCATAATAAACCTGTCAAAGATGTGTACTACCAAAGCCATAAATCTATATATGCTCACAGGTTTGCTGTGGGCATTATCATTGTGGGGGGACGCATTTGCATCCACACAAACACCCCAAAGCATTCGCGACGATTTATTTATTTCCGTCCAACGCGGCATGACCTCTGTTGCGGCAAAAGCATTGGTACAATCAGCCTTACGACAGCAAGCGGGTAATCCGGAACTTTCAAAAATACTGCGGCAAAGACAAGACCTGTTGAAACGTCAAAAAGGCCGTCAGAAGGAACTAACGGTGTCACTTTCAAAACAGGGCATTGAAGCCGAAACCACGGTTGCCCATGTGCAAAGTAAAATTGATGAAAACAAACTGAAAATAGAAAAACTTGACCAAGAGCTTGATCAGAACTTTCCGGAATTCAAAGAACTAACAAACCCGTCCCCCATGTCTGTAAGCGAAGTACAATCGCAATTACGTGACAATGAAGCCATGATAATGACCCTGACAGAGCAATCTAATGTCTACGTTTGGGCAATAAGCAAAACATCCGCAGATTGGTCACGCGCAGACATTTCCCGTGATGATCTGGATGCACAGGTTCGGTTGCTACGTAAATTACTGGATGTAACATCACAAAACAGATCGGCTGTTGCCCTTGATGACGGGTTTGTAGCCTCGGCAGAACCTTTTGATAGGGCGCTGGCATATCAGTTGTACCAAAAGCTTTTGCAACCGTTAGCCCATGTATTTGGCCCTGCCGATCATCTGATAACTATCGTTGATGGCCCATTAACAAGCCTGCCATTGGCAATCCTAATCGCAAGCGAGCCTGAAACAACAAACGATGGGAACGCTGACTTACGAGATACGGATTGGCTGATTAAAAAATACGCTTTAACGACATTACCAAACGTTTCAAGTTTGCGGGCCATAAGACGTTCGGCAAGCAGCAAGTCTGGGAAAACTCATAAACGGGCATTCGTTGGATTTGGTGACCCTATATTGGGGTATCAAGCAAATGAAAGTGACGACACTCATCAAGCCAGTCCCACTAAAGACGATGCCATACATACACGGGGTGTTTACCAACAAGTTGCAAAAGTTGCCAACTTGGCCCCCTTGCCAAACACCGCCAAAGAATTGCGCGCTTTGGCCAAGGTCACAGGGGCTAGGGATCAAGATATTTACCTGCGCGAGCAAGCAACAGAAAAAGCGGTAAAACAAGCCAACCTAACGGATGTAAGAGTTTTGGCATTTGCAACACACGGGCTATTAGCAGGGGGGTTAAAGGGTTTAACCGAACCTGCTTTAGTATTCACCCCGCCAAATGAGCCAAATCAGTTAGATGACGCTTTGCTTACTGCATCAGAGGCTGCGTCTTTAAAACTGTCAGCAGATCTTATCATTTTATCCGCATGTAACACCGCTGCCAGCGACGGCACACCAGGTGCTGAAGGCCTATCGGGTTTGGCGCGTTCATTTTTATATGCAGGGGCCAGATCAATTTTGGTGTCACATTGGCCTGTAGACGATTACGCCACATCGGTTTTAACAACTGGCATGTTATCACATATGACAGGCGCAGAAGCGATCAGCAGGTCACAAGCTTTGCGGCACTCAATTTTGGAACTTATGCAAGATCAAAAAGATGCCCGCCACGCACATCCACGCTACTGGGCACCCTTTATTCTGGTTGGTGAAGGGCAGCTATAATCGCGACCTTATCCTGTCATTAAAATGCGAATTTTTTCAATCAATG
>OJDV01000347.1_pt1 | contig 16748 bp, 13 predicted proteins | sample 1592911 | NCBI WGS metagenome assembly OJDV01 (sample SAMN05416860, study PRJEB24817) | seawater metagenome | isolation source: Sea water | place: Canada:Atlantic | collected 2013-11 | reverse complement strand
GGGGAGGGCGGCGTGGGTCCTCCGCGCCATGAACGCGCCGTCCGATGAGGTCAGGGTGATGGTCGCCGCCGAGATCGCCAGGCTCAAGAACGTCCACATCAACTACCACCCCGACCAGCCCCCGAGCCTCCGCGCTCGAGCCCAGAGTCACCTGAAGACCTGGCTCGACGAGAACCCCGACGCGCTCGGTTGAGTCAGGGCACCATCGGACATGGAGAGAGGGAGTGTTTCACGTGAAACACTCCCTCTCTTCGTCTGCCCTCCCTTCATCCCTTCATGTGTTCACTTCAGGAGCTCCATCCTGAGCTTCGACGAGCGGTACTTCGTCTCCCAGAACTTCGCCTCCTTGGAGTCGAGCGCGGCGTAAATCTGGGTGTAATCGCTCACGCCGAAGAACGCCTTGAGTTCGTCCACGGGGCCAAAGTACGCCAACCTGCCTGCGTTGAGCACGCACACGAGATCGAGCAGGTCGAGCGAGGTCATGATGTGGGTCGTCACGACGACGACCTTGTCGTCGTCCGCGAGCGCCTTGAGCGACTCCATCAACGCCCGCTCGAGCGCCGGGTCCAGGCCACTCGTCGGCTCATCCGCGAACAGGTAGTCGGGGCGCGTGAGTAGCTCGACGCCGACCGACACGCGCTTGCGCTGTCCCCCCGAGAGCTTCGCCACTCGGAGGTCTCGCCGCTCGGCCAACCCGAGCGTCTTGATGACGCCCGAGACCCTCCCCTCCCTCGCTTCCGCCTCGAAGTCGGGCAGCCTGAGGTCTGCCGCGTACATCAGCACCCTCTCCACCGTCAGTGTCGTCGGCACGATGTCGTCCTGTGGGACGAAGCCGATGTTCGACTTCAGCTCTTCGAACTCGTCGTAGAGCGACCTCCCATCGATCGAGACCGTCCCAGAGTTGGCCTTACGGAACCCCGACAACGCGAACAGCAACGTCGACTTGCCCGAGCCGCTCGGCCCGAGCACCCCGACGAGGCTCCCTCGCTTCGCCTTGAAGTCGATGCCGTGAAGAATGGTCGTGCCGCTGAACGCGACCTCTATCGAACGTCCCACGATGGTCATGCACCTCTCCTCTTCGGGCGCGCAGGGATCGCGCGCTCTTCGCGCGCCATGATAGAGGTGCTCACGAGTCAGGCCAACGATGATACGGCCCCTGGAACACCCATCACCCCCATACGAACATGACGACCCACCCCGCCTCCGTTCAGAGCGTGCTCGACTCTATCCTCGCATGGGACCCCATCGACGGACCCACCACGTGGGACGAGTCCCGCTTCGAGTCCCTCGCGTTGCCCCTTTTCGACCACCAGCTCGAGCGCAACGTCGCCTACGCGCGGTTCTGCGCGTCGCGTGGCGTGCGCTCGTCCTCCGACCTCACGGGCTGGTCCGACATCCCCGCCGCGCCCACGGACGCGTTCAAGCTCGTGGACCTGAGCGTGTCTGGCGCAGCGCACGCCGCGAGGACGTTCCACACCAGCGGCACGACCGCTGGCGCACGCGGCTCGCACCACTTCGAGACCCTCGATGTCTACGCCGCCGCGCTGAAGGGGCCGTTCAGGCGGTGGGTACACCGCTCCGACGCTCCCGCCCGAATCGTCGCCCTCGCGCCCTCTCCCAAAGACCTCCCTGACTCCAGCCTGTCTTACATGCTGGGGGAGCTCGTCGACGCATACGGGACACCAGACAGCTCCTTCCACGTCCGCGCGGACTCCGGCGCGCTCCGGCTCGACGTCTCCTCGGCGCACGCGGCGTTCTCAGACGCGGTCGCGTCGGGCACGCCCGTCTGCGTGCTCGGGACCGCGTTCGCGTTCGTCGAGGTGCTCGACGCGACCGGTGAGAGCTGGAGGCTCCCCGACGGCTCGTGTGTGATGGAGACGGGGGGCTTCAAGGGCCGCACACGGGAGGTCACCCGAGACGAGCTCTACGCCGGCTTCTCGGAGCGTATGGGCGTGCCGCGCGCGCGATGCGTGAGCGAGTACAGCATGACCGAGCTCTCGAGCCAGTCCTACACCGACAACCTCGCCGCGCACGCCCAGCGCTCCCCCTGGACACCTGGGACGCTGCGTACTCCGCCCTGGGCGAGGATGGAGGTCGTGGACCCCGTCTCACTGGAGGTGCTGCGTGGAGAGGGCGCTCGGGGACTCATACGCTGGTACGACCTCGCCAACGTCGGAAGCGTCATCGCCGTGCAGACGTCCGACGTGGGCGTCCGGCTCGCCGGTGGCGGCGTCCTGCTCGAGGGGCGAGCGCCCGAGTCGGAGCTACGAGGCTGTAGCCTGACGATCGAGGAGATCGTGGAGGCATCCAGAGGCTGAACCACACCCGCCGCGACACCCAGAGCGACGAGAGAGCGGCACCCGGTGGGTGTCGCCCTCTCTCGTTCGTGCCCCCTCTCGCCTGCTCATCTGAGAGGCTGCGCGCCTACGCGTCTGGCGCTGGCGGCGCCACGACCTCGTTGCCTGCCTCGGGATCTGCCTCCTCGTAGTTCGGGTCCTTGTCCTCACCCGAGTCATCTCCCTCGCCCGAGTCATCTCCCTCGTCCTTCTTCTTCGCGGCATCCTCTTGCTTGAAGCGCTGGTCCATCTCACGGAAGTCGGCCTTGAGCTTCTTCCTCCGCCAGATGTCGAGTCCATTGCGAATGGACCACTCGACGCTCGTGATGACCGCCGTCTCCACGACCCGACGCCCAAGACCTCCCCAAAATGACTTCTTGGCCTCATTGGCCAGGACGTGCATCAATCGCGACATACGAAACCTCCTTTGCGCACACTGTGCCTACAGTGTCAGAGCGTTTCGCGACCCCCGCAAATTTCCACGAACTCAACCAGGCGACGGAGATGTTTCACGTGAAACACTCTCGTCGACGTCCTCGCGGCGTCTCACGCGCACGATCCCTCGGTCACCATCCACGCTCACGATGTCACCCGAGCGGATGGCCTCCGTGGCGCCCTTCACGTTGACGACCGCCGGGATGCCGTACTCGCGGGCGACCACGCAGGCGTGGCTGAGCGGGCCTCCCAATGACATCACCACCGCGCTCGCGCTCAGGAACAGCGGCGTCCATCCCACGTCAGCGTAAGGCACCACGAGCACCTCACCGGCCGACAGGCGAGGCTCGTCCCTCGGGTCGAACATCACCCTGGCTCGTCCCGTGACGCGCCCTGACGACCCAGGGAGACCGTTCAGCTCGAACCTCTCACCGTGCTCCTCGAGCGCGCCCGAGCCCTCCTCCAGGATGATCTCTCCGCCACGGCTCAGGAACGTCCCGGGGGGGTCCGGCAGCGCCTTCCACACGTCATGCACCGCTCGCCTGGCCAACACCGAGAGGCCGAAGCCCTCGGCCACGGACGCGTCCTCGAGCCACGCTCTGACCTCCTCGACCTCCAGGTAGAACACGTCGTCGACCTCGTCGAGTTGCCCGACCTTCACCATCCTGCGGCCGCACTCGAGCATCACCTCGCGATACATGTCCAACGAGTCGACCACCAGCGACCGCATCGACTCGCGCCGGCGAGCGTTGCCTCGCGCGAACGAGAACGCCCATCTGAGCGCCCCTCCGATGCCCTCACCGACGAGCTCGTCCAGCGCCTCGTGCGCGGACGCCTGCGTGCGGTCCTGCTCACGCTTGAGCTCGAGCGAGGACGGCAGCGACGGCGACTCGATGAACCCCTTGAGCACCTCGAACACGAACGTCGTGTCCTCCCTCCAACGCGGCGTCGCGATCTCGGCCTCCCTCGGGGCTCTGTGGCCGTGCGCCGCCCTGAACCTCTCGAGCTCCTCGATGAAGTCCGAGACGTCGTCGTGCTCGGCGTGCTTCCGGAGCTCTGCCCACGCCGATTCGGCGTCCGTCTGCGCGATGAGGCGCCTGACTCGCAGCGACCTCCGCGCCTTCCTCCCGAGCTCGAGCAACGCGAAACCAGGCTCGGCGCTCTTGACCCGGAGGCCGCTGAACAACGCGCGCTCGTGCGCCAACGCGCTCTCTCCACCCAGGAGCTTGAGCGTCTCCCTCGCCACGATCGTGCTCATGAGGAAGTTCGAACTCACCGTGAGCATCACCATCCCGTTCAGGTCGAACAGACGCTCCACGTCGTCCAGGACACCCGCGAGCTCGGTGTGGTTCTTCCTCGTCAGGTCCTGACCGAAGAACCTCACACACCTGGCCGTGAAGTAGCGCTCCCACACCGGGGCCACCACAGGCATCGACAGCTGGGCCGCCAGCACCCTCGGGACCGTCACCGGGAGCTTCGCGAGGAACGAGAGTGACGACCTCTTCTCATAGACCTCCTGAACGAGCTCCGCTCCTCCACCCCCCGCGAGCTCGAAGAGCGTCGAGGGCTTCATGAACGGGATCGCGCTGGCCACGCTCATGAACTCCGTCAGGTTCAGGTACACACGCCCCGAGAAGCTCCCGACGAGCTCGTACTCTCTGGGCACCGTCAGCCCGAGCGTCGCGAACGCTCGCTCGAAGCCCTTGCGGCTGAACCCCTTGATCACGCTCCAGGTCAACGGGGTGCCGACGCCAGGCAACGCCTCTCCCACGTTCGTGTTCGTCCAGACCTCTCTGGCCTCGTCCTGGGTCCGCCTCTCCGTCGTGACCGGCCTCGACTGGAGCAGGTACAGCTTGGTCCCGCCTCTGTGCGACGCGTACGCCCACTCGACGTCCTGTGGCCCCCCTCCGATCTCCTCCACGAGCCGCGCCACGCGTGCGAGCCCTCTCAGCTGCTCGCCCTCGAGCGGCGCCTCCTCTTCTCCGACAGACTCGGATCGCCTCACATAACCCGTTGATTTTTCGACAAAATATGTCACACCCGAGGTACCCTCGACGACCCCGGACGCGTCCCCTCTGGACGCCGTGACCACGATCTCGTCGTCGCCACCCAGCGGGTTGCTCGAGAACATCACCCCGCCGACGTCCGGTCGAACCATACGCTGGACCACGACGGCCATCGACGAGGGCGTAACGTCCAGCCCCATGCGCTCGCGGTACATGAGGACCTCGGCTCTGAGGCCGGACCTCCAGACCCTGCGGATCGCGTCGAGCACGTCCTCCACACCCGCGACGCCGAGCACCGTCTCCGCCATACCCGCGAAGCTCTCATCCTCGCCGTCCTCACCCACAGCGCTCGAGCGGACCGCCCAAGCGTCCACGGTGAGCGCGCGCTCGAGCCTGACGGTGACCTCGTCGACGAGCCCCCTCGGGAGGTCCGCCGCGCCCATGCGCTCCGCGAGCTCTTCGAGGGTGCGGGCAGCGCGCGTCTCGCGCTCCAGGACCTCCTCGTAACCACGCGTGGTCACGGTGAAGCCCGACGGGACGAGGCACCCGGCCGCGAGCAACGCGGCGAGGCCCGCGCCCTTTCCGCCGACGAGAGAGGCGTCCGACGCGTTCGCGTCGAGCTCGACTGTGTACCAACCGATTCTGGCGTTGTGGTCACGCTGAGACATGGCTCAGGACTCCTGTGGCGAGGCAACCTCTGCGCCAACCCAGGCGCCGTAGGCCGGGTGGACGTGCTCGGGAGCGAGCGTGAGGAGCTCTGGGAGATCGTAAGGGTGGAGCTCGAGAATGCGAGCTCTGAGCGCGGGGGCGCGTGAGCGGGTCGTCTTGAGGACCACCAGGTCCTCGGACTCGTCGCACAGCGCTCCCTCCCACATGTAGATGGACCTGACCCCCTGGACGATGTTGGCGCACGCCGCGAGGCGCTCGGTGACGCACGCGCTCGCGAGCGCTGCAGCGTCCGAAGGCGCGCAGCTCGTGACGACCGCGACGACCTCGTCGCTCACGCCTTCTTCTCGAACGGGATCGGGGAAGCGGTGCCGGTCATGTAGAGCTCGACGAGGTGCTCGACGAGCTCGTCCAAGTCGACGTCAGCGAGCGCCTTGGTGACCACGTACTCGAAGACGACGCGCTCCACGGACCCGATCGTCGAGTACGCCAGGAGCTTGTGGTTCATCGCGGGGATGACGCCGCGGCGGTGGAGCGTCTCGTTGGTCGTCGTGAGGACGGCGCCGAGCGTGTCGTAGAAGTCGCGGATGGTCTCGTCGAACTCGGCGGCCACCGCGCTCGACTCCTTGAAGAAGATCTTGGTGAGCGCCGTGTTGTCGTCGAGCACGCGCGTGAGCGCCGCTCCGACGCGCTTGAGCTCGGTCCGCAGGTTGTCGCGCGTGTCCAGCGAGCCAGGCTCCCAGTCGGCGACCGTGGTCACGACGATCGTGAAGAAGTCGTTGAGGAGCTCACCGAAGAGGGGCTGTTTTCCCTCGAAGTAGAGGTAGAACGTCCCCTGCGCGACGCCCACCCGCTCGACGATGTCGGAGACCTTGGCGCCGTGGTAGCCCTTGCTCGAGAAGACCTCGATGGCGGCCTGCTTGATCGTGTCCCGGCGGTCCTCTCGGCGCTTTTCGCGTCGAGTCTGGGGGGTGCGGTTGCTCATATGAACTCGCGATGTGGTCGTGATCAAGTCTCCTGATCGCTTTAGCACGCGCGCGCGTACGAGGGAAAGCGCGGGAAGGGGCGCGGCCTTGACGGAGGGCCCGCGAGCGTGTCGAATGGCGCCATGACGCACCGCGTCATGGCGCAAACGGTCCGTACGAGGCGCCCACCCGACCGAGACCGCAGGAGCACGAGATGGGAACGAAGAGGATGCCGGCGACCGAGCGCAAGAAGCAGATCCTCGCCAGCTCGATACCCGTGTTCGCCGCGCACACCTACCACGGCGCGACGACCAAGGCGTTGGCGGAGTCGGCGGGCGTGACGGAGGCGCTCATCTACCGCTACTTCGGGAGCAAGCGGGCGCTGTTTCTCGAGACGATCGACCACACGTCCGGGCGGATCGTCCGGGGGCTGGAGCGGACGATCGAGGAGCACGAGGGGGACCCTCAGGCGACCGTGCAGGCCTGCTTCGAGTTCTACGTGGGCATGCTCAAGGAGAGCGACCACTTCGCGCGCATGTTCTTTCTGGTGCTCTCGGAGCTCGACCAGGAGGACATCAGGGAGGTCTACCTCCCGCACCAGCGACGCGCCATCGGGCTGCTCACGCACAAGCTCGAGGAGTGGCAGCGGGTGGGCTTCGTGCAGAGCGGCCTGAACATCGAGTCGGCCGCCTGGCTCTTCTTCGGCTCGTACCTGGTGCTCGCGCTCGTGCAGCACTCGCGTGACTCGTTCGACGTGGACGTCGAGAAGGCCATCTCGATGGCGAAGCCGTTCTTTGGCTGGAGCAGCGACGCGACCCCGGGCCCCGATCAGCCGGCCCAACAGGGTCCAGACACCCCTACATGACCTTTGAGTCAACACGGTGACAGGAGATCACAGAGCGCCCCCGAGGGGGGGATCACGAGCGATCGACTGAACAGTCGTCAAGCCCAGTATTCATGCGGATTTGCGCCTCAAATTGAGGCGCTTTTTTTCTTGGTGTTGGGGGGTTCGCGATCTACGTTCAGAGGGCGTCGACGGTTCGTGTCCGAGCCGACCGACGCGCTCGAGGATGGACAGGGAGTCCGTCCGAGTGACCCCGGGAGCGCGTCCAGGATTCTGGACGAGGCCCGATGTGCCACCGAGCCCCTCAGGGAACGAGGCGAGAGTGCCCAGGACGTTCGACGCCGTTGTTTCGGCCGAGAGCGCCCCGAGCTCGAAACAGGACCTTGTGTATTCACCGCCCCGCTCGAACGCAGCAGCGGGCCCCTGAGAACGAGCCCCCACGAGGGGCCCCAGACCAACAGTCGTTAAAAGAAGCGCGCCTCCGCACCACGCGGCGGCGCCACCCCTCTCACATGCGCGGCGCGCGGCCACCATGCGCGAGACACATAACCGAGCCACTCGCGGTCAGCGGACGCGTCCGCGTGCGATCACCAGGGATCACCCCTCGAGTCGCCGACTGGATCGCCAGTCGATCGAAAAGACCCCGAGAGCCCCCCTGAAGGGCCCTGGTCGAAGGCACGCAGACAAATCGACGACAACCCTCGTCGTTTCCGCCAGGAGACCCCAGCGGTCCGCGGGACCCAGGCAACCGGGTACAACTGACCCCACCCAACGATGCCTGCTGAACCCTCCCCGACACGATTTCGATCGCCAAGGGATCAATCACAGGATGTGACTAACCTGTGGTTTACTGTGTGAACCTCCTGTGCCTCGGGCTGGGGGAAACTCGCCTCCTGGCACTCGCCAAAGAGCACACAGGGTTGAACACAGAGGTTTCCACCCCCTCCTGTGGGAGGTTAAGTCCATGGTTTAAAAGCAGACCACAGGACTTTCCACATTTCCACAGGCCCTACTTACTACTACTAGATCTAAATAATAAAAGAACTTGTTCTTGAGTATTAGGACCTACGCACACGCTCATTCATGACCGAGGGTCACTTAATAGATGACTTGCGGTCAGTGACAGGAAGAGCGCCCGAACGCTCCACAGATTTGACCACAGCCTGTGGATCGTATTGCGACGAAAAGGCGAGGAGATCCGCACGAAATCACGCGTTGGACACATGTGGCGCCCAACGTTTGCTCTTGAATTCGTCCCATGCCTGTGGTGGATTGGTCGGGCTGAAGGAGGGTCCCCGAACGGCACATTCAACGACCCCCGAATCAGCCCGAAGAGGCTTTGAAGTCGGAGAAGGTAGGCGCCATGAAGATTCGTATTTCGAGACAGGATTTCACCGACGAGCTCTTCAAGCTCCAGGGCGTCGTCAGCCAACGCTCCACTCTGGCCATCCTGTCCAGCGCGCTCCTCGAAGCCGCCGACGGAAAGCTCACCCTCCACGCCACGGACCTCGACACCTCCGTCACCACGTCGTGTGACTGCGAGGTCATCGAGCCCGGCAGGGTGACCCTCCAGGCCAAGTACCTCTTCGACGTCGTCAAGAACCTCGAGTCCGACGAGCTCGAGCTCGAGACCGAGGACAACCACTGGGCGACCGTCAAGGCCGGCGCGGTCAACTGCCGCATCGTCGGCACGCACCCCGACGACTTCCCCCAGATTCAGGACACGTCCAACGCGACGATGTACCCCATCGGGACCAAGCGACTCCTCGACATGATCGAGAAGACCATCTTCTCCATCTCGACCGACGACGCCCGCGCCAACCTCACCGGCGCCTTCTTCAAGGTCACCGAACAGAACACCTTCCTCATGGTCTCCACCGACGGACACCGCCTCTCCAAGATCGAGATCTCTCCCGAGGGCTTCGACGCCGACGCCGACGTCCCCCCTTCGCTGCGCGACGGACTCATCGTCCCGCGAAAGGGCCTCTCCGAGATCAAGCGCACCGTCGACTCCAAGTCCGAGGATCTCTCGTTCGGCATCGTCGAGAACTCCATCGTCTTCAAGTCCGGACCGATGAGCCTCTCCGTCCGTCTCATCGAGGGCACGTTCCCCGACTTCACTCAGGTGCTCCCCAAGGAGTCCGAGAACAAGGCGGTCGTCCCACGAGACGCCCTCATTCAGTCCCTGCGCTTCGTCAGCCTGTTCGCCAGCCCCAAGACCCACAACGTCCGGCTCGCGCTCTCAGACGAGGGCCTCGAGCTCTACGCCTCAGATCCCGACAAGGGCGAGGGCAAGAAGGTCGTCCCCGTCGAGTACGTCGGCCCTCAGGTCAAGGCTGGTTACAACTACAAGTACCTGCTCGACGTGCTCGGCGTGATCGACGGCGAGGACGTCTCCGTCGAGATCATCGACACCCTCTCCCCCACGCTCGTGCGTGACATGACGCGCGACGAGGTCCTCTTCGTCGTGATGCCGATGCGCCTGAACTGAGTCTGTATGCTTCTCAAGGCGCTGCGGCTGCGCGACTTCCGCAACATCGAATCCGCCACGCTCGAACCTCATGAGCGGTTCAACGTCTTCACCGGCCACAACGGCCAGGGGAAGACGAACCTTCTCGAGGCGATCTACCTGCTCGGCGCGGTCAAGTCCTTCCGACCCCAGACCAACGCCACGCTCGTCCGCTTCGACCAGAAGCAGGCCGTCCTCGAGGCCGGCGTCGACCGCGGCGGGTCCGAGCGCATCGTCAAGATCGAGATCCACGAGCGCGGCAAGAAGATCTTCCTGAACAACAACCCGGTCAGGAACCTCACCGACTTCTTCGGCACCCTCAACGTCGTCATGTTCGGCCCCGAGGACATCTCGCTGCTCAAGGGCTCCCCCGGTGAGCGCCGCCGCTTCATCGACCGCGCGATCTTCAACGCACACCCCGCCTACGCCACCGAGGTCGCCGGCTACGAGGACATCCTCGCCCAGCGCAACGCGCTGCTCAAGGCCCCCTCCCTCGACCGCACCCTCCTCTCCGTCTACGACGAGCAGCTCATACAGGCCGGCGCCGACCTCGTCGCTCGTCGGCTCGACTTCCTCGACCACTTCCAGCCCGTCCTCGAGCGGACCTTCGGTGAGATCTTCGACACGAGCTTCGTCGCCGAGCTGACCTACCAGGTCCGCTGGCTCGACACTCAGCCCGACCTCGAGTCGTGGCGCGCCGACAGGTTCGAGATCGAGCGCGCCCTCGCGACCAGGCTCTCTCAGACCGCCGGCGAGGAGCGCGACCGCGGCCACACCGTCGTCGGTCCCCACCGCGACGACCTCCGCGCGACCCTGAACTCCCTCGACGTCCGAGAGTTCGCCAGCCAGGGCCAGCACCGCGCGTTCGTCCTCGCCATGAAGATCGGGGAGATCACCTACCTCGAGGAGCGCTACCACTTCGCGCCCATCCTCCTCCTCGACGACGTCTCCAGCGAGCTCGACCGCGAGCGTAACCGCTTCCTCTTCGACTTCCTCCGGGGGCGCGACGAGGGCCAGGTCTTCATCACCACCACGCACCGCGACTACATCCTGCTCGACGAAGACCTCAAGGTCTTCGACGTCGACGGCGGCGAGGTCACCGAGCGCGGAGCCGTGGAAAACCCTGTGGATGAATCTGCGCAAATGATCAGTGGTCCCATGGTCACTGGATCCGCGCCTGTGGAAGATCTCACGCCTGGAGTCCCTTTCGGAGACCCCGTGAGCTTCCTGGGCACTGGCGCCCTGGACGAAGACACCTCCGAGGAGGAGTGATGACGATCGAGCTGCCGCACGGCCCGAAGAAGGGTGAGTCGTTCGAGGTCGAGATCGAGAGGCTCGGCACAAAGGGAGTCGGCGTCGCCACGTTCGAGGCGCTCGTCGGCCCCCAGAAGGAGCCCAAGCGCTACACCCTCCACGTGCGAAAGGCGCTCCCCGGTGACCGCGTCATCGCCACGCTCGAGTCGAAGCATCGCAGGCAGCTGACGTGCCGCGTCTCCGAGATCCTCGAGCAGTCTCCGATGCGTATCGAGCCCAGGTGCTCACACTTCGGCTTCAAGCACGAGCCGGGCAAGGGCTGCGGCGGCTGCGTCCTCCAGTCCCTCGACTACCGCCACCAGCTCCTCGTGAAGGAGCAGGCGGTCAAACGGTACGTCCTGGCCGCGGGGCTGGACCCTGGCCTCGTCTGGCCCGTCATCGGCTGCGACGCCCCCTGGTTCTACCGCAACAAGATGGAGTTCAGCTTCGGCAACGAGGTCAAGGACGGCCCCATCACCGTCGGGATGCACCCGAGCGGCTACCGCTACGATGTCCTCGGCCTGAGCGAATGCATGCTCGAGTCCGAAGGGTCCGCCCAGCTCGTGCGCGAGATACAGGCGTGGGCGCGCGACGAGCAGCTCCGCCCCTGGGCGCCCCGCGAAGGCTTCGGCTTCCTCTCCACGTTCACCGTGCGCGAGGGCAAGCGCACGGGAGAGCGCATGGTCATCCTCACGACGACCTCGGCCGAGATCGCCCAGCGCTCCACCGGCGAGGAGCTCGACCCGGCCGACGTCGCCGCGTCGTTCCTCGCCCGAATCGAGGCCTCCGCCGTCGACGTGACCTCGGTCTACTGGGTCCAGCACCACGCGCGCCGTGGCGAGCCCACCCGCATGATCGAGCACCACCTCTGGGGAGAGGCGGCATTGCGTGAGGAGATGCACCTCCCCGGCGACCAGCGCCTGCTCTTCGAGATCAGCCCGAGCGCGTTCTTCCAGCCGAACACGCTCCAGGCCGAGGTCCTCTACGCCGAGGCGCTCGACGCGACCGGCCTCCAGACCGACGCCGCCTCGTCCGTCCTCGACCTCTACTGCGGCACCGGCACCATCGGGTTGTGCATGTCGCCCTGGGCCGAACGCGTCGCCGGCATCGAGCTCAACGCGTCGGCCGTGGAGGACGCGCGCGCGAACGCCACGCGCAACGGAATCACGTCGGCGCGCTTCTGGGCAGGAGACGTGGGCGAGGTGCTCGGGTCACCCGAGTTCGTCGAGGCGTTCGGTGAACCCGACGTCGTGGTGGTCGACCCACCACGCGCCGGGCTCTCGGCGTCCGCGCGTGAGCGCATCATCGCCATCGGCGCACCTCGCGTCGTCTACGTGTCGTGCAACCCGGAGACGCTCGCCAGGGACTTGGCGGAGCTGACGGGCGAAGGCGGGTACGTCTGCGAGCGGATCCAGCCCGTCGACATGTTCCCGCACACCTACCACATCGAGAACGTGGCCAGGCTCCGCAAGGAAGCCTGAGCTCAGCTGTCCTCTTCGAGCGAGCCGTCGGTCGAGAGGACGTCCTCGACGATCGACGAGACCTCCTCGTCGGTGTAACCCAGCGCGCGACCGAACGCGTGCGCGAGGTTCTCCTCCGCGGCGTCGACGCCGTCGGCCAGCGCGACCACGGCGACCATGCGCAGCGCGGCGAGCTTGACCTCGTCGCGCTCGAGCTTCTCGGCCTTCGCGACGATGAAATCGTGGATCGCCGACTTGTCGTCGATGTTCTTCTCGAGCCACTCACGCGTCTCGAAGCCCTGCTCGCCCACGAGGTCCTCGAGGTGGGAGTCGCCTGCGAAGGGGAGCTGCGACCACTGCGTCGCGAGGCCCTCGAGCTCGTCCTCGGTGATCTCTCCGTCGATGAGGATCGTCAGGATCAGGAGGTCGACGAAGACCTGCGTCTCGCTGGCGTCGAGGTCCGCGAGCGTGTCCTTGTCGTGGTACTGGTCGATGAGTTTGGAGAGATCCATGTGCCTTGACCTTCGTGTTAGGGCCTGTTCGCGCCATCGCGCGCAGTGATTCCATGAGGAGTTCGAGTGCGAATGTGGTGCAGCCACAGGTGATTGTCAAACCGCGCGAAGGCACACGTCCGGCTCGACACGCGAGGCGCTCGCCAGGCACCGCTCTTCCATGTGAGCCAGCGTCATGCACTCGCGCCGGGCAGCCCAGCCTCGAACCCCCGGCCGCTCAACGCAGCCCGTATCCGAAACGGATCTTCGCTATGTCCCGCGCAGGAATATCCTGCGCACGCGCGGCGACACGTTGCACAGGATCTCGTAGCTGATGGTGCCTCCACGGGCCGCGATCGCGTCGACGGTCAGGGTCTCGTCGCCCTGGCCTCCGAAGAGGACGACCTCGTCCCCGGGAGAGGGGAGGGGGGTGAGGTCCGTGACGTCGACCACGGCCACGTCCATGCACACGTTCCCGACCACAGGGCACCTGCGCCCGCCTATCAGCACCTCGCCGCCGTTGGACATGAACCTCGGGAAGCCGTCGTTGTATCCGGCGGCGATGGTTGCGAGCACGCCGTCCCTGGGTGCGCGCCATGTGAGGCCATAACCTACTGACTTTCCTTTTGATATGGGCCTCACGTCGACGACCTTCGTCGAGAACTTGAGCGCGGGGCGGGTGTCCGAGGCGTGCCGCGCGACGTCGTCGCTCGGCTGGACGCCGTAGAGCCCGAGCCCGAGCCGGACCATGTCGAACGCGGCCTCCGGGAGCCGCCACGCCGCCGAGGTGTTCGCGGCGTGGACGACGCCGGGGTCGACGCCGGCGCCGCGGAAGCGCTCGAGCGCGGCGTGGAACGTGGAGAGCTGCGCGCCGGTGTAGTCGTCGTGGCGGGCCTCGTCGGCGCCGGCGAAGTGCGTCATCACGCCGCCGACCTGGACGCTCGGCGTGACCTCGAGCCACGAGAGCAGCTCTCCGAGCTGCTCGAGCGTGAACCCGGCGCGCCTCATCCCCGTGTCGACCTCGACGTGGACGCGGGACACGATCCCGCGCGCGGTCGCCTCACGCGCGAGCGCGCGCGCGAAGTGAAACGACGACAGCAGCGGCGTGAGGTCGTGGCGCACGAGCTTGTCCGACTCGTGGGCGAGCGCGTTGGTCACGAGGATGGGGAGCGTGAGCCCGGCGCGTCGGAGCGCGACGCCCTCGTCGGCGTAGGCCACCGCGAGCGCGTCGACGCCCTCCCGCACGAGCGCGCGGGAGACGCGCGTCGCGTCGTTCCCGTAGCCGTAGGATTTGACGACGGCCATGACGCGCGTGCCCCGGCCGAGGTGGCGGCGGAGCGCGTGGTAGTTGTGACGGACGGCGTCCAGGTCGATCTCGAGGCGCGCGGGGCCGAGTGATTCCAGCAGCCGGGTCGCCGCGCGGTCGAGGCCCACGGCGCCCGACGCCTTGAGCAGGACGACGTCGCCGTCTCGCAGCTCGCGACCGAGCAGCGCGTGGAGCTCGTCCTCGTCCTCGACGGAGAGCGCGCGCGCGACCCCCGCCTCGAGCGCGGCGCCGGCGACGACGTCTCTGTGCTCCCCGGTGGTGATGAGCAGCGAGACTCCCGCGCGCGCGGCCTGTGTGCCGAGCTCGCGGTGCGCGCCCGGGGCGAGCGCGCCCAGGTCGAGCATGTCCCCCAGGATCGCGACTCGCCTGGCGTTCGGGGCCTGGCGCCGCAGCGTCTCGAGCGCGGCGACCGCCGAGGTCGGGTCGGCCGAGTACGAGTCGTTGATGAGCGTGACGCCCCCGGGCGTCGTGTGCAGCTCGAGGCGGGAGGCGCGCGGCGCGTAGGAGGCGAGGCCGTCTCGGATGGAGCTGGTCGAGGAACCCAGCGCGCGGGCGGCGGCGGCGGCGGCCGCCGCGTTCGACAGGTCGTGGCGCGCGGGCGCGTCGATCCTCGCGTCGAGCGACTCGCCGTCCTGCAACCGCAGCGCGAAGCTCCACCCTCCGCGCGCGTCGGACTCCACGTCGTGCAGGACGACGCCCGCCCTCCCGTCGTCCTCGTCGAGCACCCAGAAGGGCGTCGCCTGATCCGAGAGGCCGGTCACCTCGAAGACCTCACCGGCGCCAGGGTAGATGACGTGATCGGGTATGCTTCTGAAGAGGTTGAGCTTTTCGGCGTACGTCGTCTCGAGCGTGTGGAGGTGCGCGGCGTGCGCGTGGCCGATGTGCGTGAGGACGCCGAGCGTCGGGCGGACCATCCGCTCGAGCCTGGCCATCTCGCCGGGCTTGCTGATGCCCGCCTCGATGACGGCGACGTCGTGCTCGGGGCGCAGCCCGAGCAGCGAGAGCGCGACGCCGACCTGGGAGTTGAACGACCCCGGGGAGCGCCACGCGGTGTGCTCACGCGCGAGGATCGCAGCGAGCATGTCCTTGACGACGGTCTTCCCATTGGACCCGGTGACGCCTACGACCTCGCCGACGAAGCGGTCTCGCCAGGCTGAGGCGATGGCCTGGAGCGCGTCGAGCGTGTCGTCGACCACCACGACGTGGGCGATGCCAGCCGGCACGTCGGCTACGCCGTGGCTTCGGGCGACGAGCGCCGCGCCCGCGCCGAGCGTGGCCGCCGCGCCGAGGTGGTCGTGGCCGTCGAAGTTCGGACCGCTCAGCGGCACGAACAGGGCGTCAGGGAGGAGCGGGTCGCGCGTGTCGGTGCAGACCCGCGCGATGGCGCGCCCCAGGTCGCCGCGCAGCAGCTCACCGCGCGTGGCGGACACGACGTCACCGAGCGTGAGCGGCCTCACGACGGAGGCCCCCACAGCGCGTGGAGCGCGTGCACGGGCGAGACGCCCTGGCCGATCTTGGGGGCGTGCTCGATCGCCTCGGAGATGAAGCGGCGCGCGAGGTCGATGGCGTCGAGGATGTCGTCGCCGAGCGCCAGGCGCGCGGTGATGGTCGCCGAGAACACGCACCCGGAGCCGTGGACGCGGCGAGAGTCGACGCGGTCGGCGCCGAACTCCACGAAGCCCGTGCCGTCGTAGACGATGTCGCGCACGATCGACCCCAGGTGGGGCCCCTTGATGAGGACGTAGGTCGGGCCGTGGTCGAACAGCCGCTTCGCCGCGTCCTTCATGCTCGCGAGGTCACCGACCGAGCGGCCCGTCATCGCCTCGGCCTCGTACCGGTTGGGCGTGATGAGCAGCGCGGGCTCGAGCATGTAGTCGCGCAGCGCGCGCTGCGCGGGCTCGGGCAGCAGCGGGTCGCCGTGCTTCGAGATCATCACCGGGTCGACGACGAGGCGCTCGAACGGGTGCTCGTCCAAGAGCTCCCGGACCGAGCGGATCATCTCCTCGGAGCCCAGCGCGCCGACCTTCGCGGCCGCCGGCTCGAGGTCGTGCTTCACGGAGAGGACCTGCTGTCGCGTCAGGTGAGGCGGCAACACGTGAACGGCCGAGACGCCCTTGGTGTTCTGCGCCGTGACGAGCGTGAGCGCGCTCGCGCCGTGGACGCGCTGCGCCGCGAAGGCCTTGAGGTCTGCCTGGATGCCCGCGCCGCCGCTGGAGTCGCTGCCGGCGATGGTGAGCGCGACGAGGAGGTCCCCGTCGCGCAGGGGGCTGTGGGACTTCAGGCCCAGCATCTCTTCGAGGAACGACATGTGCTCTCTCTTCGGTGGGAGTTCTGGCGAGCCCTTGCGGTCGGCTCCGCTGGCACACGGTACTCAGGGCTGTCTCTTATACACATCTCCGAGCCCACGAGACAGGCA
>OJDV01000346.1_pt1 | contig 16760 bp, 22 predicted proteins | sample 1592911 | NCBI WGS metagenome assembly OJDV01 (sample SAMN05416860, study PRJEB24817) | seawater metagenome | isolation source: Sea water | place: Canada:Atlantic | collected 2013-11 | reverse complement strand
TACACAGAGTAGATCGTCGGCAGCGTCAGATGTGTATAAGAGACAGATACAAATGCGTATGACGAAGCCATTACAACACCTACTGAAGAATCGGTTCGTCGTGCTATGGCAATTCAGTTGATTATTAATAAAGAATTAGGCTTGAATAAAAATGAAAACCCAATTCAAGGGTCGTTCATTATTGAAGAGTTAACCGATTTAGTTGAAGAAGCTGTGTTATTAGAATTTGATCGCATTACGGAACGTGGTGGTGTTTTAGGTGCTATGGAAACGATGTATCAACGTTCTAAAATTCAAGAGGAAAGCTTGTATTATGAAACGTTGAAGCATAATGGCGAATTTCCAATTATTGGTGTGAACACCTTTTTAAGTAGTACAGGATCTCCAACGGTGTTACCTGCGGAAGTGATTCGTGCCACTGAAGAAGAAAAGCAATTCCAGATTAAGACTTTAGAGAATCTGCATAAAGCGAATGATACTAAGGCCTTATTAAATGATTTACAACATAGAGCGATTAACAACGAAAATATCTTTGAAGCCTTAATGGATGTGTGTAAAGTATGTTCTCTTGGAGAAATCACATCTGCCTTGTTTGAAGTAGGAGGTCAGTATCGTAGAAATATGTAAGTTTACATCATAAAGAATAATTCTTATTTACTACCAAATCAAAGGGCGTAAACCAAATTTAACCATTTATATAAAAGCCATTATGAAATATTTTAAGATTCTTACCTTAGTATTATTGAGTTCATTTATGACTTTCTATAGCTGTAATGACGATAAAAAAACAGTAAAAGAAGACAGTTCTAAACAAGTGAAAGTTGAAAAGACTCAGACACCACCAACTTTAAAAGCTCCTGCTGAGCCTGCTCAAAATGCAAGTGGTGTTTGGCACTATACCTGTAAAATAGGTTGTCCTGGAGGTGCTGGATCTGCTGTTAAATGTGAAAATTGCGGTAATTTTTTAGCACATAATACAACCTATCATGGCGCTACTAGTAGTACAAATTCTTCGCCAATGATTAATCCTTCAGCTACTCCTGCGGCACCTGCTGCTCCTGAACCTGCTCAAAATTCAGCTGGTGTATGGCATTATACCTGCGCAAACGGCTGTTCTGGTGGATCTGGTTCTGCTAGTTCATGTGCCACTTGTAATGGTAAATTAGCTCACAACTCTGCTTATCACTAGTAGAATACAAATTGTACTTGTGATTTTAAAACATCTAGTTTATGTTTAAAAAGGAATTTAAAGTACAAGCGAGATGGTCAGCCAAAGATGCTGTTGACGTTTCCGTAAATGGAAAAACACATCAGGTCTTTATTGATGATAAACCATCGTTAACAATCTCTGCTGCCAAAGCCTTTAAAGGCGATGGAACGAAATACAATCCAGAAGATTTATTATTGAGCGCCTTATCCTCATGCCATATGATGTCTTACTTTTATGTGTGTCAACAAAACGGCATAGACCTCATTGATTATACAAATAATGCTGTAGGTCTTTTAGAATTAAAACCGGATGGCAGTGGTGCTTTTGCATCAGTCACACTTCATCCAGTCATTACAATTTCTCAGGCGCATTTAAAAGATAAAGCTATTAGTTTGCATAAAGAAGCGAATACCTTATGTTTTATTGCCAACTCCTGCAATTTCCCAATTACACATGAGGTCGTCATTAAGGTGGTCAACTAAATTTTGTTATATCGCTTTTATTTTTTAAAATAATGACCACGAATTGCATCTTTTTTAGACTTTTCTCGTCTATTGTATGAATTTAAAAATCAAAGATTATGAAAAATACAGAATGTACTTGCAACTGCAACAGTTGTAATGATGGGAATTGCAAAAGCTGCACATGTGAAAACTGTACGTGCAACAATTGTAACTGTTAAGCCGTATTAAAATGGCTAGAATTAATGTCTGTTTCGGTATCTTTATACTGAAATAGGCATTAGTTTATTTCTCAAGATCATGAAGACCACAAAAGACATTTGGACACTCTATGCTGATGATATCAAATACTTTATGTTGAGTAAAGTAAAAGATGTGAGCATCGCTGATGATTTATTACAAGACACCTTTATTAAAGCGCATACTAAATTAAGTACACTTAAAGATGATGATAAGGTAAAGTCATGGCTATTTTCTATTGCGAGATATACGGTTATGGATTATTTCAGACAACGTGAAATTGTTTATGAAATGACTGATGAAGATTTCATTTTTGAAGACCAAAAATTAGATCATACAGTACTAGATTGTTTACGTGGTATTGTTAAAAGGTTACCCAAAAAGTATAGAGATCCCTTGTTTTTAAGCGACATAAAAGGGATGAAGCAAGCTGAGGTCGCTCAACAATTGCATTTGCCATTGGCGACAGTGAAATCTCAAATTCAACGTGGCAGAAAACAGATTGCTCAAGGCTTTATAGACTGTTGTGATTTTAAAGTGAATGACAAAGGTTATCTCGTTGGTGAGATGAAAGAAAAGGCAGATTGTAAGGTTTGTGCTTAAACTTAAAGCGTCATCATCCAATGACGTTGTAAACGCTTGAATTTTTTTAATTCACTTTGAAGCATCGGTAAGTAGTCTTTACCATTACTATTGCAATGTTGCAGTCGATTGCAATTCAAATGTAAACGATATATTAAGCGTTCTAAAGAAGCAAAGTGTTTATGTTTCTTATCAGAAAAGCGTTCGGCTTGTGCTTTTTCAATTTCTGGAACTAAAGATTCTGATTGCTGAATGATATCACCTGAAAAGTAAATATCAAGGTCTTCAGTACCATCAGATCTTAAATACGACAAATCCTGACCAATATAAGTAGAGATATTTCTTGACAAAACAAGAATATCCATAGCCTTTTGATATATAGGCAGTTCCGATAAGTGTGATGGGATACTGTAATTCATTTTTCTCTAGCAATGGTAACAAAATTAGTGACAAGTCTTGATATTATACTTTCGATATTAAAGTAAAAACGTATATTTGATTTAATTATTAATGTATTTTTGTAAAATTCTTTAAATGAATATTGATAACCTAAATTGGAAGATTTTGAAATGCTTGCAAATCAACGCTCGACAATCTAATGCCGAAATTGGACGTCAAGTTGGTATAAGTTCACCTGCAGTTTCAGAACGCATTAAAAAGATGGAAGATGCTGACGTCATCCAGAGTTATAACACGTTAGTAAGTCCGTTTGAAGTCGGTTATCAGTTAAAGGCATTGATTACCTTACGTGCTTTTATGGGAATGTTGAAGCCTTTTTTAGAAAAGGTAAAAACCTATAATGAAGTAATTAATTGTTACCGTATCACTGGAAACGAGAACATTGTAATGGAAGTGGTTTTAAAAGACCAAAAACACTTAGAATCTTTTATTGATCAATTGATTGTTTATGGAGAATCAAAAACACAGATTGTATTATCTCATGTTATTAAACACAGTGAAGTAAAGCCCTTAAAATAATTACTTTTCAATAATGAGATGCGGAACAGCTTCTAATTCCCAATCGATGACGAGTCCACCAGCTAAACTTTCAGCAATGTCTTTACCATAAAGAAATTCACATAAGTATAAAGCAGCTTCAAATGATTTTGCGCCTCCTGCTGAGGTAATGTATTTTCCGTCGTGGACAAATAATACATCCTTTCTAATATCCAAATTTGGAAAGCGTTCTCTCATCGTATCAATATCACTTGGGAATGTTGTCGATACCGAATTATTAAGCAATCCAGCTTGTGCTAAAACAAAAGCGCCATCACAATGCGATGTTATAAATTGAGCGTCAGCATCAACACGTTTTACAAAATTAATCATGGCTGCGTCTTCTAAATCTGAATCTAAATGATGTTCTGCACTTGGCACAACAAGAATATCAATCTTAGGTAAATCATCGGTTGTGTAATTGAAATCAGGAACAATTCGCATGCCTTCAAAAGTTACAATTGGTGCATCTGTATTAGCAACAGTAAATACATTCATAGGTTTGATGCTATCTCTAAAAATGGTGTGTTGAAAAATATCAAAAGGTGCAGTCAACTCTGTATTAAAAACACCATCCATGATTAAAAAAGCTACATTATAGCGGTTGGGTTCTACTATTGGAACATATTTCTCTTCGAGCTGAACCTGTTTGGAAATCTCAGCATTTGACGTCTTTTTTTTGTCTTCGGAAGTATTGCAACTCACCAAAAATAATATCGTAAATAATAGTAATATATGTTTCATCTTAGTGTATTCGCCAAGGCGGATTTGTTCTATTTTTTCCAGCTTTGTATAATATGATATGGTTTCCATCTAAATCGTTTAAATGGGCTTCTCGCCACAAGTAATCTTTATCTTCAGCTTCAGAAGTAAATATAATTCCTTTTTGCTGAAGTTGACTGACTAATTCATCAAGATTATCATCTTCAAAGTATATGGAAACGCCATTTCTTCCAGGTAATTCATCCACTTTATGAATTGAGAACGTTGCATTTCCATCAGGACATTCAAACCTAACATATCGTGGTAAAGCATCTACAATGAGGTTAAGTCCTAAGGTTTTATAAAACAGTGTAGCTTTTTCAACATCTAACGATGGTATTGTGATTTGATTTAAATTCATGTCAGTTCATTTCTATCGTTAAGAATTTTCCGTAAGTACATTAAAAGTAAAACACCTATTAATCCAAGGGCTGTCATTATGTACCAAGTAATAGTGTAGCCATAACGATCAATTAGTCTAAGACCAGCACTATGACCAACAACATTAGCAATTGAAAATGACATGAGATACATGGATAAATATTGACCTTGTTTTCCTTTTTTAGCTAGATTCATTGCAAAAGCATTTGAGAATGGAAATGCAATCATTTCTCCAAGCGTCATAAATAACATGCCTATAAATAGGATGCCAATCCAACTTGTTAAATTAAGAACATAGAAACTTAACACAGTAAGAAGTAAGCCAAATAGCATTAAGCCAACTTTTGTAAAACGACTATTCTCTAACCATTTGATAAGCGGCATTTCTAATAAAAAAATAAAGAACCCATTAATACCTAATAGGAAACCGATTTCAAGCTCTGTTAAACTATGAACTTCTTTGTAGTACAATGGTAAAGTAGAAAAATACTGTAAAAATATGATTCCAAATATAAGCATGGCTGCAAAGAAGATCCAAAATGGTTTGTCTTTAAAAACCGACACTGGATTCTCAACAATTTTGTCATCAATTGCTTTAGCAACTCTTGGATTTAATACTTTTATCAATAATAGAGTCGCTAGAATACATGTGATTCCGTCTACCCAAAATAATCCGGAATATCCTAAAGTGGTAATAATTAAACCTCCAACAACTGGACCAGCAGAATAGCCTAAGTTAATGGCTAAACGAATCAATGTTACTGATCGTGTTTTGTTTTCAGGCTTACTATAAACGCTCATGGCTACGAACATTGCTGGTCTAAATGTATCTGCAACTACCATAACTAAAAAGATTCCAATGCAAAAACCTGCAAAAGTATCTAGGTACTGCAATGCAATAAATAAAATCCCAGTACTTAGCAAGCTTCGTACCATGACTTTGTAGTAACCAATCTTATCAGAAAGTTTTCCGCCCATCCATGTTCCAACTACTGAGCCTAAACCGAATGCACCCATTATCCAGCTCACATCTTTAAGCGAAAAGTCTAAATCGTCAGTAAGATATAGAGACAAAAAAGGAATGACCATAGTTCCTGATCTGTTGATAAAAGTCATAAGGGCTAACCACCAAACTTCTTTGGAAAGACCCCTAAATGTGTCTATATAATTATTAAATAGTGTTTTCATTTTGGTTGTTGTATAAATGTAAAAAGTCCGACGCTAGCGTCGGACTTTTTATGATTGATTGGTTATATATTTATATTATCATAGCATATAGCAAGTCCGACTCTTGAAACAAGAGGTCTGTTTTGTTGTATATATTCTGACGCAATTTTGCATGATTTGTTTTTTTATTAACGCTCAAATCTATGAAAAATATGTTTAAGTTGTATTTTTGATATAGAAAACTATAATTATGAAGTCTTTTTTAATAGTGATAATATTGGTAAGTACACTAAGCTGTGCACAAGAAAAAAAGCCTGTTTTAGGAGAAACTGAATTTCAAAAAGAGATGAACGCAGAATATAAAGATGCGACGAGTTCTCCATTAAAAGACAAAGATAGAAAGCATTTTGAAGGTTTAGATTTTTTTAAGTATGATTCTTCTTATGTTGTTAAAGCAAATCTAAAGTTAACTCCAGATACCGAATGGTTTGATATGAAAACGACAACCAGTCGTGTGTCTCCAGAGCGTATCTATGGAATTTTGACTTTTGAATTGAAAGGGGAAGCGTTTACATTAAATGTATATCAAGGTAAGGATCTCATGAAAAAAGAAGGTTTAGAGGATTATCTATTTCTTCCGTTTATTGATGATACCAATGGTGAGGAAAGTTATGGTGGCGGACGCTATATAGATTTAAGAATTCCTAAAGGAGACACCATTAAGATTGACTTTAATACAGCCTATAATCCATATTGTGCATATAATGATAAATTTTCTTGTCCGATAGTGCCAAGAGTAAATTATTTAGCATTAAATGTTAGAGCAGGAGTGAAGGCGTTTGATAAACATTAATAGTTTATTTTACCAAATACATTCCGAAGAAAACAGCCAAGAACCCTACAATAAAACTAGCTATGGTATAAATAGCAAAAGAGGTGAAATCTCCTGATTTTAAAAGGACATGATTCTCATAGGCAAAAGTTGAAAATGTAGTGAAACCACCACAAAATCCAGTAGCAAGTAATAGAGTTTGATTTGACGTTAACGTATCGTTTTTAGCAGCCATACCTAGAATAACACCAATTAAAAGACTACCAATAATATTAGCGGCAAAAGTTCCATAAGGAATACCATTTTCTGTATTATTCAGATATTTTCCAATAATGAAGCGTAGCATACTTCCGAAGCCACCTCCAACAAAAACGAGTAACAGTTGTTTGATCATTCTTTAACAGCAATAAAGATTTCAGTAATCCAATCTGCTGGATTTGGATGACTCATGGGATCAGTTACATAGGATTCAATCATAGGTCCAGTTTCAGTTTGCTCTAAATTATTAGTAGCAATATAAGTCATTGTTTTACTCCAAGCTTCCTGTAGATTTTCATAATCACCTTTAAGAATCGTTTTTACAGTTTTAAAGGGTTCAAGCTGACCAGTAATTATATCAGCATCTGTCGCCATTATTTTTGAAGTAGTAGGCACACAACAAGAAAACATTACAGCATCATTTTCTGGATCCCATTCATGATAAATAACGAATGGTTTACCAGCCATAGATATATTGTTTGTCATGGCATAGGCTCCAACTTTAGGTAACATGTCTTGCATTTTTTCTTTAAAATCAGACATTTTGCAAGAGGTTGTGTTATACAAATAAAAGCCACCACTATGTTGAGTTACACCTTCAATAGTAACGCTGTATTTTTTCATATCAGCAACTAAAATACTATCTAGTTTTTCTAAACCTCGTTCAAAATGTGGTCCTATTTGTTTCTCCATTCCACCCATTAAAGTTGAAAAAATCTTAAAGTCATAAGGTAAATCCTTACCCGAAATAGTCCATTTTACTTCGGTAGAGCCATCTTTGTTAGGTATTAAATTCCAAGTGATATCAGATTTTGGAAAATCAGCAAATTGCATTTCTTGAGAAAGTGATGTCATTGGTTTAGTATCAACAGTTTTCATAGTGCCAACACCATCTTCATCTTTCCAAGAATATGAGCCTCCAACGCCAATTGTTTTATCAGATAAAGTGATTATGGTTTCAGGTTTTTCTTCAACCCAAGATGACCAAGCTTCCCAGTTCTTGAAATCAATAATGTTTTCGTAAACAACAGCTGCTGGAGCATTAATAGTTCGTGAGCGTTCTACCTCAAAGGAGTTTGGTTGAACGGCAATATAAATAGCTAATCCTATAATGAGGATTAGAATTAAAAACAAAATGTATTTAAACGCTTTCATCTTCAGATTATTTGATTGATAATGATTGTATAATCAAATATAATCATTTTAGCTAAAGCGTTGTGGAAATAAATATAAAGCTCTATCGAACTAAAATTATTGCCTGTATTTATTGATGCTAAACTTTAATAGTAATAGATTAATAATAATAAGTAAAATGAAAACAAGTATGATTATCATGGCGTTAGTTTAATAATACATCTTTTAAGATTAAAAATGTCATCAAACTGTTGTATAAAAAAATCCCCAACAAGGGGGATTTTTAAGTGAGCTCAATAAAATTTAGTATTTATTGTTTAATAAAGCGTTTGGTCGTTGTTTTTTCTTCAGAATTTATAGTGATCAAATACAGTCCACTTTGAAGTTTACTAACATCCAATACATGTATATTACTAGTAATGTCATGTTTTTGAATAAGTTTACCGTTCACATCAAATAGTGTTACATTAGCATTAGTTTGATTTCCTAAGTCTATAGTAAGCCAATTATTAACTGGGTTTGGGTGTATTTTGAAATCGTTGATTTCAGATTCTATTGTTGATAGGTTATCATCAACTGTAAGTGTGATATCTGCTCTCACAATAACAAGATCAGCAACAATAGTATTGGTGATTTCGCAATGATAGATACCACTATCGCTTTCTTGTGAGTTAATAATTGCATAACTATTAGCGTTTGCACCCGAAATTGCTATGTCATCTTTAAACCATTGGTATTCGTTATTCATTGCTGTGTTTTGTGAGTCTCTGTTGATGTTGGCATCATCTACTGTAAAAGTGAGATCTTGATCTGTAGGAACAATTAAATCTTCCGGCAGATCAGGTGTTCGTTGCGGAGAATATCTTAAGAACGAGTAATTATTTGCCACTATAAAAGGCTCTAAGTCACTAAAATCATAATAGTTATTTTCAGTAAATATGTTTGCATTAGGAGCATTAAAAGGAATGGTTCCTTCAAATTTATTTGTAGAAATATCTATGCTTGTTAGATTTAGGATATTACTTATACTACTCGGAAGTGTTCCTTCAAAGTTATTGTCAGCCATACTTAAATTGGTAAGGTTGACTAAGTCACCGAATTCTGTTGGGATAGTCCCTGTAAAATCATTAGTCGTTAAATTTAATAATGTAAGGTTTGATAAGTTTGAAATAGAAGGTGAAATAGTTCCACTTAAATTATTGCCACGCAGCATTATGGTTTCTAAATTTGTTAAATTATAAAAGGAAATCGGTAAATCTCCTGATAGCGAATTAGAAAAGGTATTTAAAGCTTTTAATTGATCGAAGTCGCCAATTTCAGTTGGTAAAGTTCCAACTAAGTTATTTCCGCCTAGATTTAATCCTATCACCTTATTATTTTCATTTGTTACAACACCATGCCATGAGTAAAGCGATTTTGTGGTGTCAAACCAATTTGTTGAATTCGTCCAATTGGCTCCATCAGTACTATTGTACAGGCTAACTAATGCGTCATAGTCTGGACTTAAAGTTGGGTCAACAAAAGTTGTGTTTAGTTTTGATATTTTGTTATCAGTTTGTTGCGCCAAGAAGATGTCTTCGCCATCGAAATACAAATCCCAAGTAGCGGTAATTCCTGACATTATTGATTCTGGAATAGGTGTTGCATCCAGTAGATTTATTCTTGAGATATAATTATTACTATAATATAAAAAGTCGTTTTCTACTACAACTTCTAAAACACCTGGAGCCGCAATAACATCCTCAAGTACAGGATTAATTTGAGAGGTGTCAATTTTAGATATCATACCAGATTCGCCTCTTGCCATATATAAATCATTACCATAAAATACTATATCATTAAGAAATGCGCCTAAGCCAGTTATTACAGTTTCGGCAACGGGATTTGTGAGCGTATAATCAAAACGAATAATAATACCGTCATTTCTTAAACTCACATACATGAAATTATCTTTAACGGCTAAGCCAAATGGTGAAGCCAAGCCACTTATAACTGGCACAAGTGGAGGGTTAGTAAGAGTTACGTCTGCTTTATATACGGTTCCTCCTATAGAAGTAAAATACATATCATTTCCAATAATAACCATTTTAGCTGCAAAAGATATATTATTCACAAAATCTACTGCGACAGGGTTTGTAGCCGTCATATCAATTTTTTGAATTTTTTGTACACCAACAGTAGTGACAAAAAGCGTATTGCCACTTTGTGCTAAACCTACAGCACTAGTTAGTCCTGTAACATAATCTGAAAGTTGGGCTGTCATACTAAGAGTACAACAAAAGCTTAAAAATAATAGTAATAGTCTTTTCATAATTGAAGGTTTTTAAATTGGTTGAATTAATATCTTCTTCAAATATAAGAAAATTATTACAAATAGTCCTTAAAAGGTTGTTGTGCAGACGTTTGTTGAGTTTGATTCTATCGATTCGGATTTTGAATTAATAAAGAAAGTAGTGTTATTAGGACAAAAAAGGATAGAAATTGAACTAGAAGAGTAATTTTAAATAAATATAGACTTGATCGTAGCAATCATTGCTAAAAAAGAAACAAAGGCAATTAAAATCCAGACGCTGCCTCTGTAATACTTTTGATGGATCTTGAAATCTTTTCTATATGCGAAAATGATAACTACAATAAATGCTATTGCAAATAAAATTCCAAAAATCAATTGACCGTTACTGAACATATAGCTATTTTTATGCAAAAATAAATAATACAATTCCAATACTCATATAAATTCACGTTAATGTTTGTGAATTCTTTATAAAGTAGTGTAGTAATTGGGAGACTTTTTATTAAAATCATAAAAAAACACAACAAATGAAAAACAAAATCGAAGCCGTAAAAGCCTTTCACACAGCATTTAAAATTGGTCATAGAGAAACACCTAAAGCGAGTTTAGGAATTGAGAAAAACATGTTGCGTTATAAATTAATGCGTGAAGAAAATGAAGAATATCTTGAAGCTGCAAATGAAAATGATTTAGTGGAGATTGCTGATGCCTTAGGAGATATGTTATATATCCTTTGCGGAACTATTATTGAGCATGGTTTACAACATAAGATAGAAGAAGTCTTTGATGAGATTCAACGAAGCAATATGAGTAAACTAGGTGAAGATGGTGAGCCTATCTACAGAGAAGATGGAAAAGTATTAAAAGGGCCAAATTATTTCAAACCAAAAATTCAAGAAATCTTAGAGTCATAAAAAAAGAAGCCAATTGGCTTCTTTTTAGTTTTATTAAATCTCGTATCTCCAGCCATTTTTATCTTCAGCCAAGTTATGCTGTATATTTAGCATTTTTTCTTTTAGAATGTGAGAATAAGAATTCTCATTTATTTCTGGAAGATTATAAACAGTGTCTTGATATTCAAAAGCAGAAATAGGACTTATAACTGCGGCAGTACCAGCTCCGAAAATTTCTTTTAATGTTCCGTTTTTAGATGCTTCAACAATTTCATCAACCTTGATAGCTCTTACGTCACATTTCATATTGTTGTCTTCACATAATTGTATTAAACTTTTACGAGTAACACCATCTAAAATACGATCGCTTATTGGAGCAGTAATAAGTGTGTCTCCAATTCTAAAAAACACATTCATAGTTCCTGCTTCTTCTAAAAAAGTATGTGTATCAGCATCAGTCCAAATCACTTGCTGAAACCCTTTCGCTTGCGCTAGACTTGTTGGGTAAAATTGTGCGGCATAGTTTCCAGCTGCTTTTGCAAATCCAACGCCTCCATTAGCTGAACGACTGTATTGTTCTGCAATTAGAACTTTTACAGTGCCTTTATAATATGCTTTTGCCGGAGAGCAAATAATCATGAATCTATAGTTCTTAGAAGGTGCTGCAGCAATTGCAGAATCAGTTGCTATAACAAATGGTCTAATATATAATGAATTTCCTTTTCCACCTTTTACCCAAGCTTTATCAAGATTCAATAGCGTCGTAAGGCCTTCAAAAAAGTATGCTTCTGGGAATTCTGGAATCGCTAAACGTTTTGCTGATTTATTAATACGCGCAAAGTTTTCATCAGGTCTAAACAAAAATACATCTCCATCATCATCTTTATACGCTTTCATTCCTTCAAAGACTGCTTGTCCATAATGAAATACACGAGCGGAAGGATCTATACTCATTGGGCCATAAGGCTCAATTTTAGGCTGTTGCCATTCACCATCAATAAAGTCACAGTAAAACATATGATCTGTAAACACACGACCAAATGTAAGATTGTCAAAATCTACATCGTGAATCTTAGAAGTTTGAGCTTTTACTATATCGATTTCGTGAGTTGAAACTTGAGTCATATTTTTCTTTAAATTAGATTATGCAAAATTAGTCATTTCAGCCTTATAAATGCATAAAATTTAGCTAAAAAAAATGTACCTTTGTAACTCAAATATTTATTTAAAAATCACACCTATTATGAAACGTATTTTTTTACTATTAGTGCTTGCTACCTTTGTTTTTTCTTGTAAAAATGAAAACAAGCAAACCGAAGAAAATTTAGATATCGCTCAAGATATTTCTAAAGAGCAAGATATTTCTTACAGCTCTTTCGGAAAAGAAATTAATGACGCTGATGCACTTTCAGCAAAACGAATGGCAACTCATTTTGAAAGTATGACTATGGGTGACTCTATTGATACTAAAATGATTGCAAAAGTAGATGAGGTTTGTCAAGCAAAAGGATGCTGGATGAAAGTAGATCTAGAAAATGGAGAACAAGTAATGGTGAAGTTTAAAGATTATGGTTTTTTCATGCCTAAGGATATTGCTGGGAAGGAAGTTGTATTAAACGGTAAAGCTTTTGTAAATGAAGTTCCTGTTGATGAACAACGTCATTATGCTGAAGATGCAGGGAAATCTGCTGAAGAGATTGCTAAAATCACAGAGCCTAAAAAGACATTTTCATTTGTTGCAGATGGCGTTTTATTAAAAGAGGAGTAATGCTAAAACGAGTTAGTTACATATTTGCAATTGCCTTAGTCTTTAGTTGTAATTCTTCTGAAAAAGTAGAAAAAATTGAAAAAAAGGTAACTATTGTTGATGGTACAGAACGTTATGATGTATATCAAGGTTCTGAAATGGCTAATTTAATGCGAGGCATGCATGCCTTTAACTTACAGCTTAAAAAAGAAGTTGAAAGTGGAAAGATAACGACCGAATTTCCAGAAGCGTTTTTAAAGATTCATTCAGCCGAATTTTCGAAATCTAAATCTAGAAACCAAACATTTGATCATTATTCTGGTAAGTTTATTGAAGCTCAGAAATTAGTATTTACTGAGGAATCTAATGTAGCGCTTTCCGAACGTTATAATAATGCAATTAACTTATGTGTGTCTTGTCATCAAACTGAATGCACAGGACCAATTCCTAAGATTAAAAAATTACTAATTAAATAAGAATATTGCAACGCAAAATAATCACCACAGCAGACGGTTCTAAAACAATTCAAATTGAAGAGTGGAACGAACAATATCATTCTGTCCATGGTGCAATACAAGAAGCAAATCATGTCTATATAAAACATGGTTTGCTTTTTTTTAATTCTGAAATGCTTCAAGATGCAGAGTACAAAATTTCAATTTTAGAAATCGGATTTGGTACTGGATTAAATGCCATTCTTACCTTATTAAATTCAGAACAACTCAAGCTACAAATTGACTATTTTGGAGTTGAAGCTTATCCCATTTCTTCTGAAGAATTAAAACAATTAAATTATACTGAAGCTTTAGAAATTAAAAACAATTCTTTTGAAGCTATTCATGAGTCTGACTGGGAATCGTCACATAATATTACTAAACAATTTAGATTGACTAAACAGCAAAAGTTTTTTGATGAAATAAATGATGATAATTGTTATGATGTTATTTATTTTGATGCTTTTGGAGCTCGAGTGCAACCAGAGTTATGGACAGAAGCTATATTCAGGAAAATGTATAACGCCTTAAGACAAAATGGCGTTTTAGTTACGTATTCCGCTAAAGGAAGTGTGAAACGCGCATTAAGGGCTGTTGGTTTTGAAATTAAACGCTTAGAAGGTCCTCCAGGAAAGCGACATATGCTTAGGGCTATTAAACGTTAAACCATTCATAATAATTAGTTCCTGCATTAGAGTTTAATTAATTTTGTCATGGTATGAAAACAGTATTAATAACAGGCGCTACAGGATTAATCGGACAAGAAATTGTTAAAGTTTGTCATGATAATAACTGGCTAGTTCACTACTTGACAACTTCAAGAAATAAATTATCATCTCAGGATAATTATATAGGTTTCTATTGGAATCCAGACACTAAAGAAATTGACACATCGTGTTTTGATGGTGTTGATACCATAATAAATTTAGTTGGAGCTTCTATTTCAAAGCGATGGACGAGCAGTCATAAAAATGAAATTCTTTCGAGCAGAACAGAAACTGTTCAACTGCTTTATGATACTATTAAATCCAATAATTTTTCAATAAAACATATTATTTCGGCGAGTGCAATTGGAATATATCCAAGTTCTCAAACCAATTATTACGAAGAAGATTTTGAAAATATTTCCGATTCGTTTTTAGGACAAGTAGTTGAAAAGTGGGAAGAAGCTGTTAATCAGTTTTCTTCATTAGGAATTAAGGTTTCAAAAATTAGAATTGGTTTAGTGCTTTCTGAAAAAGGTGGTGCATTGCCAGAAATAGCAAAACCTATTCGAATAGCTGCTGGAGCGGCTTTTGGAGATGGCCAACAATGGCAATCTTGGATACATATTGAAGATTTAGCCCAACTCTTCATGTATCTAGCAGAAAATCGATTAGAAGGTATCTACAATGGAGTAGCTCCTAATCCAACAAGTAATAGTGAACTCACTAAAGTGGTTGCTAAAGTATTAGAAAAACCTCTTATTTTGCCTAACATACCTAAGTTAGCTATGAAGTTGATTTTAGGCGAAATGCATATTTTATTATTCGAAAGTCAACGTGTGAGCTCACAGAAAATTGAAGAAGCTGGCTTTGACTTTAAATACCATCATTTAGAACCTGCCATAGAAGATTTACTAGGATAATGAAAAAGCCACTCTTTCTTAAGAATGGCCTTTACATTTGCTTTATATACTTCTAATCTAAGCTTTTTTAGCTTTGATATTGATTTTTAGCTCAATGTCATCATTAATGAATTTATCTCCTAAACCTTCAAAGATTGATTTAGAACCGTAATTCACATTCCATTTTGTTCTATCAATGGTAAAAGGCTCACTTTCTATTGTTATTTGGTCACCTACATTTGTAATGTTTACAGGAAATGAAATATTATGTTTTTGACCTTTTATAGCCAAATTACCCGATAATCTTGTTTTTCCAGCGGCTAAAGATTCAGTGCTAGTAATCTCAAATGCAGCAGAAGGGAATTTATTCACGAAAAAGAAATGATTTTCTTTTCCTTCAACAGTTCCTTTTAAATGTGCTTCAAGATCTTCTTTTCCATCACCAGCTTCCATATCTGTTACTGTAATAGAATTCATGTCAATTAAAAATGAACCGCTTTGTAATTTACCATCATCAGTTTTAAAAACACCGCTATCAAGGTTAATTGTACCATTGTGAGTTCCTGTTGGCTTAAAGCCTTTCCACTCAATAGTAGATTCAGAAACGTTCACAGTGAATTTTTCAGAAGTACTTTCACTAATGGCAGCAGCTTCAGCATCGCTTGTGTTAGCTTCTTCAGCTTTATCCTTACATCCAACAACTGAAAGAACGAATACGAGTGTTAATGCAATATGCATTGTTTTGTTAATCATTTAAAATAGTTTTAGTGTTATTGTTAAATCAAAAATAATAATTTCTGAAGACACATCAATCGATTAAATTTTTTTGATGACATTTTGACATTTTAATAATAATGGCAGTACTTTTGCCAGTCTTAAATCGAAGATTTATAAAAATGACCAAATAAAATGGGTAAAAAAGATAAAAACGAAGATATAAAGGATTTAGAAGTTAACGAAACTTCTAATCAAGATACGCAAGTAGAAGAAGTTTCAGTTGAAGAGCAATTAACCGAAGAATTAGCTAAAGAAAAAGATAAGTTTTTACGTCTTTTTGCGGAGTTTGAAAATTATAAGAGACGAACTTCAAAAGAACGTATAGATTTATTTAAAACAGCAAGTGAAGATGTCATGTTGGCAATGCTTCCTGTATTAGATGACTTTGAGCGTGCATTAGCACATATTGAAGATGATAAAGAAGCTGAAGAACTTAGAAAAGGTGTGCTTTTAATTTATAACAAACTATTGACAACACTTAATCAAAAAGGCTTAGAAAAAGTTGAAGCCAATGCAGGAGATGTGTTTGATGCAGATATTCATGAGGCTATAACTCAAATTCCAGCACCAACCGATGACCTTAAAGGTAAAATTGTAGATGTTGTTGAAAAAGGATATAAGCTAGGAGAAAAAGTGATTCGTTTCCCAAAAGTGGTGATTGGACAATAAAATATTAATTTAAAAAAGACCTGTTTTTATATTAAAAATAGGTGGATTGACATGGCAAAAAGAGATTATTACGAGATATTAGGTATTGATAAAAACGCATCTGCTGCTGAAATTAAAAAGGCTTATCGTAAGATGGCTATTAAATTTCATCCAGATAAAAATCCGGATGATAAGGATGCAGAAGCAAAATTCAAGGAAGCAGCAGAAGCCCTGTCTCTTATACACATCTGACGCTGCCGACGATCTACTCTGTGTAGA
>OJDV01000345.1_pt1 | contig 16763 bp, 16 predicted proteins | sample 1592911 | NCBI WGS metagenome assembly OJDV01 (sample SAMN05416860, study PRJEB24817) | seawater metagenome | isolation source: Sea water | place: Canada:Atlantic | collected 2013-11 | reverse complement strand
TTTTTCAAGCAGAAGACGGCATACGAGATTTCTGCCTGTCTCGTGGGCTCGGGCAGGATCGAACTGCCGACCCCCTCGATGTCAACGAGGTGCTCTCCCCCTGAGCTACGAGCCCTTAATGAAATGATCATTCTTTAAGATGTAAAAAAACCCCGAAATCCTGAGGAAGATTTCGAGGTTGCGTATATTATCTTTTAGAATGATTTAATTCAAGCTATTTTTCATATTTTAATGTTTTGCTTTTTTTATTTCTCACCACTTGCATCTTAATCTTTTCTTGATCATCAGCATTGATTAATTGCTTAACGACATCTTTAGGAGAATCGACTTTGTTGTTGTTAATTGTCTTAATAACATCACCGTCCTTTAAATTAAAAACGTTGGTATCATCTACGTGCAGAACCAAAACGCCACCTTTGGTATTAAAGTATTTGCCTAAACCATCACTCAAAGAACTCATTTCATGGTGCTTGCCTAATAATTTAGAAGTACTCTGACCATCTGATATAAAGAAGTTCATTTTTCCAATTTTATCCGGAAATACCATGTGTATGTCTTCTTCATTTAATTTAAACTGACCATCTTTTCCATCGAATAACATGACTTTAACATTGGATGAAAATTCTCCGCCCGCTTCAAACTTTTCAATCCATTCAAAATGTTCACCGCCTTTAGACAACAAATCAACTGTCAATGAAGATTTATCCAGCATCCTTGCTGGCACATCAAACGAAATGGGCTGACCATCACGTTTAAGCTCAACTTTAACAATTTCTCCATCTTCAAATTTTGGCAAAGAGTGAACTTCTAACCTTTCTGAATCTGGATCTTTGGTCAGGTTCATACCTGCAATGCTTGTCACGATATCACCTTCTAAAATACCCACATCTTTTGCACCACTTTCATCCATGACTTTTGATAAATGCCAGCCATCATCTTCAATATTAGCCACAAAACCCAAACTGGCACTGTTATCGTCAACTGAAAACAATCCTTTTTTAACTATCTTTATGTTTTTACCATCTTCTGTTATCCACTCTTGTGTTATTGAATTATCTTTGTGCAAGCCTTTTAAATCATCTACTTTCTCCATAATAACTTCAAAATCTATGTCCGCATCATGTTCAGAGTCGGAATTAACAAACATCATTTTATGACCGACTGAATTCGCTTTATCAGAATCGATGTGTATGACCTTCATTTTGCCACTGGCTTCAAACTCAACAAGTTCTTCAGCACTGAGTTCCTTGCCATTAACTATAACTTTTTTTGTAATATCACCATTATCTGAATCGACAGAAACTTCAATTGTTTCAGATTTTGAGTTAGATTTATCATCAGCACTGGCAATAAATGCCCAGTTTAACAATGCAATCATAATGAGTATTTTTGTTTTCATAATAATGTCCTAAGTATTAAATCAATATATATTTCACTAGTCTGGTATTAGACTATTCTTGATTTTCTTCAATTGTATCAATGACCATCACTTTAATGTTTTTTGACACACCACCATCTTCATGCAGTTTTTCAATCCATTCATTGTGTTCTCCACCTTTTGATAGCAAATCAACAGTCAATGCAGATTTATCCAGCATTCTCGCTTGTACATCGAAAGTTATGGGTTGACCATCACGCATAAGTGTTACTTTAACCATCTCACCCTCTTCAAACTTAGGTAATGCATGGACATTAAATTTGCCTGAATCTGAGTTGCTGGTAAGATCTGTTCCACCGATATTTGTCACTATGTCACCCTCTAGAATACCTGCATCTTTCGCGCCACTTTTCTCCATTATTTTAGATAGGTGCCATCCATCATTTTCAACAGCGGCCACAAATCCTAAACTGGCACTGCCATCATCTACTGCGAATACTCCTTTTTTAATGATTTTAATGTTTTTCCCATCTTCTGATATCCACTCTTGGACTGTTGAATCATCAAGGTGCAAACCTTCTATGTCACTCAATTTATCCATAATAACTTCAACATTAACATCCTCACCAAATTCAGAGTCTGATTTAAAAACCATCACTTTATGGCCCTCGATTTCATGCAATTCAGAATCAAAATCCATATCAGAATCTAAATGAATCACTTTCATTTTACCACTGGCTTTAAATTCTTCAATTTCTTCATCTGTTAATTCTTTGCCATTAACTAAGATTTTTTCTACAGTTGTATCACCATCTTTTTCAATAAATACCTGTATATCTTCATCATCACCATTATCTGTGTGTTTTTTAATGACTCTGACTTGTTTATTCATACTTGTATGATGTGAGCCATCGCCTTTTATCACCATCACTTTATGGCCTTCACCATCGCCGTGACCCATATGAATCGTTTTCATTTTGCCACTGGCTTCGAATTCAGCAATTTCATCTGCACTGAGTTCTTTGCCATTAACTATTATTTTCTTTGTGATATCACCGCTATCAGAATCAACAGAAATTTCTATTGTTTCAGATTTTGTGATTGTTTTCTCTTCAGCACTGGCAATAAATGCCCAGTTCAATAATGAGATCATAATGATTAGTTTTGTTTTCATGATAATTTCCTTTGTTGTTAAATTATATAGGGTTTAATTTTTTGGTAATCTGGTTTTTGGTTAATCTTACGTTGCAATAACACCAAATCACCCAATAAATCTATTTTCGCTGCCATAAGTTGTGACTTTCTTTGTTTGTCACGTGTTTGTTGTATGTTAATATCTAATTTCGCCAAATAACTCTCTATATTGACTATTCTTTCAGTAATCATTGAGCCTGGTGGAGAGTAAGTTGGCGTTTCAGCCACCAACAATTGTTCAAGTTGTACAGTTCTACTCACAAGTTCTTGTATCAAAAGGTCTTTTTCATCAAGGTTATTTCTTTGCATAAAAAACATGGCGCTTATAGCCATGACAGCAATCATTGAAAATGCAGAAATGACTTTGTGCTTTCTTACAAACTTATCTTTATGTAATTCTCGTTGGATCTCTGGAAAAACATCCATCGGCATTTCTGCTTGTGGCATTTGTTGTAATTGTTGTGATAAATTATTCATATTTTCATTCATGTTATTTTTCTACGGCTTCATAACCGCCGCCTTTTTTTGTGAGGTATTTTTGAGCCACTTGTTTGGCTCTTGATAAATGTGTTTTAGAAAAACTCACTGTTTTACCATGTAATTCAGCTATCTCGTGGTGACTTAAGCCTTCGACTTCAAATAACCATAATACTGATCGAGAAATGGCTGGAATTTTACTTAGTGCAAATTCTAAACTTGACAATGTTTCATTCATATCTGTGTCAATAATTTTTTCTTTAAAATCAACATTAGTGATCAGGTGCGCGTTTTTCTTTAAAAAACTAAAAGTTGTATTAATTGATATTTTTCTGATCCAAAAACCCAACGATTCTTGAGACTTATTTTGATTGATTTTAGTAAATACTTTTATAAATACATCTTGAGATATGTCTAGTGCATCAGATTTATTGTGTGTTATCCTAAACACCAAGTTATAAACAGCCGTTGAGAACAGTTCATATATTCTTTTCTGTGCCGCTGTTTTATTTTTACAGGCAGCTTTAAAAGTAAAATCATCAATTTGTAGGTTAAAATGGCTCAAAATATATGTGTATTTTTCTTGTTTGTTATGTATAAGACTACAGAGATGAGCAAAGGTCGCAAATAAATAAATTAAATTGAATAAATATAAATTCCATCATCTGTTGCTTATTATAACATCTGTGCTTTTATCAGGAGTTGGCTTGTTATGGATTTTTGCTCATGTCATTCCAGATCCTTATCCTAATGCGACATTTTACATATTTTTAATAACGTATTTCACCATGCTGATTTCAACCGCCATGATATTCAATACTAAAAATGTGTTTATGATTCATAAATACATTGGATTTCAATCGACAACAATGAAATCTATGTTTATTTCAATACTTATCGCTTTCTTAATTTGGGGAAGTGATAATCTGTATCAAACTTTAATATTAGAGACTGATTTAAAAGTTAAAGCATTAACATGGCATGAGAGAAATCCTTATTTAATGTTAGTGTTTTTTAATACAGTAATTATTGTCCCAATCATTGAAGAGATGTTATTTAGAGGAATAATTCTTCAAACATTCAATCAATACATGAATAAATACATGTCTGCTATATTGCTCTCTGTTGCTTTTGCATTAGTTCATTATGACATTAATCAAATACCTATATTAATCTTAGCTTCGTTAATTTATGTATGGTTGACCTATAAATACAACAGTATTGTGCCTGCAATAATTGCCCACATTGTTAACAATTGCATAACATTTATCTATTATTATCATATTATTGGTATATAATTTGTAAAAATTGCCAGACTTAGGGAGTTACCACTATGAAAATAAAAATCGTATTATTTGTCATTTTCACGACTATATTAACCAACACCAATGCTGGAGATGATCCCGAAATACCCACTCAAGAACAATACGCTCAAGCCTTATTAAGTGCTCTTGGGGCATCAGGGCCGCGGTTAAATCAGATGGTCAGAGCGTTGGCCGCTTATTGTGGTACCGAAGAAAACTATTTTACCGGTATGGCTGGTAATTGTGATGATTTGTTTTTGGCTGCATTAAACGGGAATGGTGCCATAGTAAAAAGAGTATTAAGAAGATTAAGACCAAGAGAAGTGGTTCAATCTGCAAGAACATCTGTAGAAATCATATCTACACAACAAGCCAATATAGCATCAAGAATGGCACAAGTAAGAGCGGGAGTTGGCAATAGCATAGCAGGACTTAATATTGAAAGTTCTGATGGTAATATCCCATTGAGTTTATTGACATATTTAGATGATGAATCTAGTAAAGGGATACTTGATTCTCCTTGGGGATTCTTTATTAATGGTCAAATTTCATCGGGGGATTATGCCTATGCTGATGCAAGTGATGAAGGCTTTGATTTTGATACCAATGGTGTCACAGCGGGAGTTGATTATAGATTCAACTCAAAAACAGTGGCTGGTGTGGCCATTGGTTACGCTGATTTTGATTCAAATGTAGGTCAAGATGCTCAAATGCAATCCACTGCCATGACTTTTTCAGCATATGGTTCATTTAATATTAATACAGATTTTTATGTAGATGCTCGCGCAAGTTATGGTCGCCCAGAGTTTGATCAAACCAGAATAATTAATTTCAACATCAATGGCAATCAAACCGACCAAGTAGCCATTGGTGAAACCGATGGCACCCAACAATCATTTATTATTTCTACAGGCTATCAGTTTAGCAACAATAATGGATGGCAGTTCACACCATCAGCCAGTTTAGAGTATTCCAAGACACAGGTTGATGCCTTTGTAGAAACACAAGCTGGTGCATGGAATGTAGGTTTTAGCGAACAAAACTTTAAAACCACACGATTCACACTTGGATTTCAAGCAAATAAAGCCATCAGTCTCAGTAATGGTGTGCTGATTCCTTCTGTTGGATACCAATTTATCCATGAAAACCAAAATGGCGATGATTTTATTTTAATGAGAATTTCTGGAATGCCCCCTGGTGAATTTTTTGAAGTTTCTACAGAATTCAATGATGCAGACTATAGTTCTGCAAACTTGGGATTAACCTATGTCAGTTCCAATGGCAAACAAGCCTTTATCCAATACGCTGAAGTATTTGGTTGGGATGGATTTGATAGAGGTACGCTTAATTTGGGTGCCAGATTTGAGTTTTAAAAACCATTGCTAATACTGTAGTGGATGGTAAAACCAATTTAATGATAAGATGTTTCTGACCACTGCTTGATGACTGACAATGCCCCTGGACGATAAATCAAAGCGTATTTTTGAAATACCGCATTGTCCATTTTTACTGTGACTTGGGCTTGGTACCAGCGACTTTGTGTGCTTATTAATTTACGCAATGGTTCAGTATCTAAATTATAATATTGTATAGTATCTTGTCTAAAAAAGTCATCCAGGGTTAAATTTGAAGCATTGCCATCTCGGTATAATATCAATGCATCTTTACTCGAAATTCGATCATCCAATGACTTTAGCAACAATGAAGAAGCTAAATTAATATTAATTTTTGTCGGATTTTCTGAATTTATTGGTAAAACAGTCACATAAGATTTTAGACGTTGAAAAATTTCTTCATTAACTCCATCTATCAATTTCAATTCGCTGATGTGTACAAAATTCTGTCCAGCTGTTCTATACGATGGAGATCTTGACAAATAAGTGATGTCTTCAGCCCCTTGTGGCATGGGCAATTGATCACTGTCCATCCAATCAATAATTTTATCTGCCAAACTCAAATCCATCTCAAGGTTTTTTAATATTCTTTCAAAGTACGCCAAGCTAGGAGCATCAATTGCACCGTTTATTACCAAATTATTTAAATTAAACTTACTGTCCATTGCCCTTAAGCGACCAGATAATACAGCGTCTTCTAATTGTATTCCTGCTATGGGTTGGTTCCAGACTTCACCCCGGTTATCAAATGCTTGGGTTTCTTCATAATCAATGCGCAACACATCTCTTGCCCACAATGCCATGCCATTGGCATAATGATTGGCTTGATAGGCTGACCTATTATTGGATTGTCGAGAAATATCAATTGTGTTATTAAACCAAATTTCTGTGGCCAACAAGGTGGCAATGGTGACGACCAAAAGCGTCATAAACAATGCCACGCCTTTTTGTTTGCCTTTGTGTTGTTTTAGACTCATATCTTTGGTGCCAGTAAATATTTGAACACTGTCTCATCTTGCATGATAATGGTAAATTGGATGAATTTTAATGACATTTGGTTGTTTTCCACAGGCCAAAACCGTGACTCCTGGTCCACAGAGTTGGTATAACTGATATTTAATGAATCGACATTTTCTAGGTATTTTCTTTCATTCCATTGTGGAAAACTGCCAATATCCAACATATTTAAAGACCGCCTATAAAGAACATTATCTCTGACGAACCATTGTATTCTTTGTAAATCAGAACGGAGCTGGTTGAGTGGATTAGCATGTCCATTTCGGTTAAATTGAATAGACGTAAATTTACCAACAACGGCATTGGATATAGTGCCCAATTCATCTCTGGCCTTGCGGTTGATTAACCCATGAATGTCTTTGTATAATTGCTGTGATGTAAGTAATTCAATACGAACTGCCTTTGCCACTTTATCTGTGTGTGTTTTGGCATCTATTAAACCATTCAAACTGGCATAAGATAAAGCTGAAATAACCACCATTAAAGTCATGGCCACCAGGAGTTCTAGTAGCGTCATGCCATATTGATATGCCTTATTCAGTGCCATTTAAATCCCACTAATTGTGCAGATGAATACTCGAAATCTTCATCTTTGCTGACTTTGACATCCATGCGATAGATGTGCTCATTATTTGTTTCTGAGACAGATAATTGCCAATTCCAATCATGTTGACCATTTTCTTGTTTTCCATCAATCACACCAACCTTAATTGGCTCAATATAATACTTTTCTAAAACATTGTTAGCAACCAATAAAGCACGGTTTTTTTCACGCAATTCCAATAGTGTTTCTGCACGTGTAGAGCCCACTGAAATTATGGCGGTTAAAGCCACTGTCAAAATGACCAAACTAACAATGACTTCAAGCAAGGTAAAACCTGTTGATTTATGATTCTTTGTCATTTTTCCATTGTCCGTCTAGGTTCCAAAAATCAAGGGTTTTTAATAGATAGTGATGGGCATCTGTTGCATCTGAAATATATAACTCAAATGCAGTGATTTGACCGCTGCTGTCACACATTATTTGTGGAATATCATCAGCCTCTTCAGGTAAGACAACTGATTCTCCTTCTATATATAAGTCCAGAATACTGCCATCGTCCAATTCTTTAAAATTGAGTGATTCAACTGCAATGACATCTAACCATTGTTGGTTATGAAAATAAGCGAAAAGATATCCACTCTGAAAAAACTTTATACCATAGGGAATATTTTGTAATGTCGCTTGATCACAAGAATATTCAATCGATGATTGTAAAATCCTGCCGTGTTGCTGTAAATTTCTTTCTACCGATCCTGAGGATAACATTTGAACACCCAAAACAGATAATATTGATACGATTACCACCACGACCAGAATTTCAATTAATGTAAATCCAGTGGTGTTTTTGTTAGTCATGACTAACTAGATCACCAATTACCAACGTCGGCATTGTCTCCTTCACCACCAGGTTGCCCATCAGCTCCCATCGAATATATGTCCACTTCACCGTGGTTACCAGGATTCAAATATTGATAATTATTGCCCCAAGGATCTTTAATCATGCGTTCGATATAACCTCCTGGCTTCCAATTTTTTGCTTCAGGATCACCGCCAGGTCTATTGACTAAAGCTTGTAAACCTTGTGATGTAGAAGGGTAATTGAAATTGTCCAATTTATACATACTCAATGCTGTCTTTAAACTTTTAATATCAACTCTTGCACTGGCAACACGTGCCTTTCCCGGTTCATCAAGAAATTGTGGAACAACAGCAATGGCTAATATGCTCAATATAACCACAACAATTAAGATTTCGATTAAGGTAAAGCCTTGTTTTTTGGTTGAATTCATTTGTTATTAAAGCAATTAAAAAATCAATTATAACCGATTATCCCATTTACCGAAATAGAAATAACACACACTATCATGGTATTTGTATTTTCTAAAATGAGACTTAGTAATGTTAAACTAATAATTATCAGTCTTATTTATAAATTTTTGATATTTATCTTTTTGGCAATTCAGCAAAAAACTTTTGTGGTTTTTTAGTATTGATGTAACTAGATTTATTCGACCACAATACATCGCCACTGCCTTTATGAATCAAATATGCAACACTGATTGACGCAGGTTGAATAGAGCCAAAATCCACATGAGTATCCCAATCAGATGAAGTGACTGCAAATTCAATATTTGGTAACATGGCTTTTCGAGGTTTATAGACTTGTATTATTAAAACTGCAGATTGAGGGTTTATATCAATGCTATCCATTTGCTGTTTATAATTGTTATTAACATAAGCTCTAAGATCTGTCATAACAGCACTCATTGGGCTATTGAGTTCGGCCAATAAAAACTCAAATCCTTGAATGTTTTCATCTTGCAAATTGACACTGCGGATAATATAAGGAGGAGATATGAGTTGTTTTTGTTTTTTCCTATCCAAAAAATGGTCTAATAAAAAATTACGATCAACAACAAACCCACTTGTTTTTAAGCTTTTATCAGAAACACCATAACCCTTTTCAGTCAGCATTTGAACGGCCATGTTATACAGTTCATCTTGATTTTCAAGGTTTATATTCTCATTAAAATCCCAGTATGAATCAAACCCTTCTTTAACATTCAAGTACTCAACCATCACCACTACATCATCAATTTTATGGGCATCAACTCCATTGGGTTTGACATACACATAATTGGCAGGTGCACAAGCACTCAGAACTGATGTGATTAAAATAATTTTGTAAAACAAAGGAAATTTCATAATTTAATTATAATCAAATTGCCAACGACTTACATTAAATTTAGAATACATTTCATGAGAATGCACAGAATTTACTATCCTTTTAATTCAACTGTTGGTGAACAAGTTAACATTGAAGGCGATAAACTTCATTATTTACGTAATGTTTTGCGGCTAAAAGCCGGACTAGAAATCAAGGTATTTAACCAACTTCAAAAAGAATATTTTGCAGAAATTATCGCCATCAATAAAAAACAATTGGTGATAACTTTAAAAAAAGAAATTGTTCCAGTTCCTCAATCTTTATTAGACATTACGCTGATTCAAAGCTTGAGCAAAGGTGAACGCATGGATTACACAGTTCAAAAATCCACCGAGCTTGGGATTAAAACCATACAGCCCATTACCAGTGAATTTTGCGAAGTCAAACTCAAAGGCCCACGATTAGACAAAAAGCTCAAACATTGGCAAAACATTGCAATTAGTGCCTGCGAACAAAGTTTTAGGGCTGATATTCCAGAAATACTCACTCCGATTTCATTGGCAGAATACTGCAAAAACCAACGCAAAGGCTTATTATTAGAACCCGAAGAAACTCAATCACTGCAATCCATTGCTGAACAAAAATGGCAAGAATTTGACATTGTTATTGGTCCTGAAGGTGGTTGGTCTAAACAAGACTTAATCCTATTAAAATCATCTGGCTTAACAGGAATCCAATTTGGCAAAAGAATATTAAGAACTGAGACTGTGGCACCAGCCATATTGGCATCAATTCATAGCCTATGGGGCGATTTTGTTTAGTTAGTCACTTTTTTACTAAATATGCCTATTTTTAATTAATCCACCGACGAATTTCGTTATAATACTCAACTCTTTTTAGTGACAAATAAATTGACGGGCAATAAAGTGACATCTTGGATTAAAACGCAGCAAAAATCATCTCCTTTTTTTGGCAGTAATGCCACCTGGCTTGAATCATTTTATGATGATTATCTACAAGACGTAAACAGTGTTTCTCCAGAACTTAAAAAACTGTTTGATGAACTGACTGATAACACTGGTCAAGACATAAGACACTTACCAATTCTTGAAAAATTTGAAGCAGCTGCCCAGTTACCATTAGGTTATGCATCAAACGATGTCAGTTCAAATGAAATACAACAAAAAGAAGCCTCTGTTCTGCGCTTGATTAATTCCTACCGTGTTAGTGGTCATAAAGTTGCCAACATTGATCCGATTCAATATCGAGAACGCCCAGCTGTTTCTGATTTAAATCCAGATTACTACGATTTAAACGAAGCAGATATGGATACTGAATTTAATACGGGTTCACTTGTTGGTCCTGATAGGATGAAGTTGCGCGACATATTAGCATCACTCAAAAACACATATACAAATCACGTTGGATATGAATACATGCACATTGTAGACATTAAACAACGAGAATGGCTTCACAAACGTATCGAAAAAATTAGCAATGTTTTTCCTACAGATGACAGCCAGAAAAAACGTTTACTTGAACAACTCAGTAAAGCCGAAGGCATGGAAAGGTACTTACACACCAAATATGTTGGACAAAAACGTTTTTCACTTGAAGGCGGTGATGCATTAATTCCACAACTGTATGAATTGGTACTACATGCAGGAAAACAAGGCATTAAAGAAATGGTTATTGGCATGGCCCATCGTGGCCGTTTAAATGTTTTGGTCAATTTATTGGGCAAGTCTGCTCAAGAACTGTTTAAAGAATTCGAAGGCAAATCTGACAAAGAATACGATCATGTTAATTCAGGAGATGTGAAGTACCACATGGGTTTTTCATCTGATATCCCAACACCTGATGGTGATGTCCATGTCGCATTGGCTTTTAACCCTTCTCACCTTGAAATCATCAACCCTGTTGTTATAGGCTCTGCTAAAGCCAGGCAATTTAGACGCAAAAATAAAATAAAAGGAACCCAAGTCTTTCCTGTGTTAATTCATGGTGATGCGGCCATTGAAGGGCAAGGAGTGAACATGGAACTGTTCAATATGTCTCAAGTAGATGGCTACTGTGTTGGCGGAACCATGCACATTGTTGTCAATAATCAAATTGGCTTTACTACAACCCATGCCTTGGACCAAAATGCCACTGGATACTGTACTGAAGTAGCAAAAATGGTGCAAGCTCCTATTTTTCATGTCAATGGAGATGACCCTGAAGCCGTGGCGTTTGTAACCACTATGGCAGCTGATTTTAGAAAAGAATTTAACAAAGATGTGGTCATTGATTTGGTCTGTTACCGCAAACATGGCCATAACGAAGCCGATGAACCTTCAGCGACTCAACCACACATGTACAAATTAATTAAGAAACACAAATCTCCACGTGAAATTTATGCAGACAAATTAATCACCCAAGGCACAATAGTCAAAAAGGATGCCGAGTCATTGGTTGAAAATTACCGCGATGCTTTAGATGAGGGGCGTGAAGTTGTTACTCTAAGCAAAGAATTGAACAAAGACGAATTTCATGTTGATTGGTCACCACACATTGGTAGCGATTTAAAAGAAAAAGTTGATACAACAATTTCAAAGAAATCATTTGATGAATTATCAACAGCCATCACTACTATTCCAGATAATTTCAAACCACATAACCGCATCAAGAAAATCTACCAAGACCGTTTGAAAATGAAAAATGGCGAAGTCAAGATGGATTGGGGTTTTGCTGAAACCATGGCTTATGCCAGTATCTTAAAAGACGGTTATCAAATTCGCATTGATGGCCAAGATTCACAACGGGGTACTTTCTTTCATAGACATGCCGTGATACATAATGTAACAGAAGATCAAAACTATACACCACTGGCACAATTAGAAACAGACAATGCTAAAATTTCAATCATTAACTCAGTTTTATCTGAAGAAGCCGTGTTGGCATTTGAATACGGTTATGCCACTTCAGAACCCAATGCATTGATTGTTTGGGAAGCGCAATTTGGTGATTTTGCCAATGGTGCACAAGTTGTTATAGATCAATTTATTGCCTCTGGTGAAGCCAAATGGGGCAGATTTTGTGGGTTGGTTATGTTTCTTCCACATGGCTATGAAGGCCAAGGTCCTGAACATTCATCGGCACGCTTAGAAAGATACCTTCAGTTGTGCGCTGTTGACAACATGCAAGTTTGCATGCCCTCAACTCCAGCCCAAATGTTTCATATGCTGCGCAGACAAATGCTGCGCAAAGTACGCAAGCCTCTAATCGTGATGACACCAAAAAGTTTATTGCGATACAAAGATGCAGTTTCAAGTATCGATCAATTAACCGATGGCGAATTCCAAAATGTTATTCCTGATAGACGGGTTAAGGCGGCTGATGTTGAACGCGTTATTCTATGTTCTGGAAAAGTTTATTATGACATCATTAAAGAACTAGAAACCAATCCAAATGATTCAGTAGCAGTATTACGGGTGGAACAATTGTACCCATTCCCCCGCCAATTACTGATCAAATATCTAAACAGCTATAAGAATTGCAAAGTATTTATTTGGTGTCAAGAAGAGCCGATCAATCAAGGTGCATGGTTTCAAATAAGACACCACTTAAAATATTGCATAAAAAATCACAAGCATGGCAACAAATTTTTGCATTTTGCAGGCAGACACCAGTCGCCTTCACCTGCAGTAGGTTCGTCACATGCACACATTAAACAACAAAATCAACTAGTTCATGAGGCCATCAATGGCGATCGTGGATCGAATATAGACGCGGAGTAATAAATGAGTATTGAAATAAAAGTTCCAGTTTTACCAGAATCAGTTTCTGATGCAACTGTAGCGACATGGCACAAACAAGCTGGCGATTTTGTCAGCCGAGATGAAAACATTGTCGATTTAGAAACCGATAAAGTTGTTTTAGAAGTGCCGGCACCTGTTGACGGTTACCTTAAAGACATTTTACAAGGTGAAGGCGAAACAGTCTTATCTGACCAAGTCTTGGCCATGTTTGAAGCTGGTGATGCACCAGCTGATGCAGAACCTGCCGAACAACCTGCAGCTGTTCAATCTACTCAAAAAGCTGCTCCTGCTGTAGAACAATCTGCTCCAGTTACAACAACCGGTGCCAGTCCTTCTGCTCGCAAAGTCATGAGCGAAAATGACATCGATGCTTCACAAGTTAAAGGCACAGGTCGCGGCGGCCGCATCACCAAACCTGATGCCATGGCTGTTGCCAATACACCAATGGAAGAACGTGTTCCAATGTCGCGATTACGCCAAATGGTTTCAAAACGCATGATTGAAGCACAATCAACTGCAGCCATGTTGACTTCATTTAATGAAGTCGATTTACAAGCTGTTATGGATATTCGTAAAAAATACAAAGAAGAGTTTATTGCAAAACACGGTGTTAAATTGGGCTTGATGTCTTTCTTCGTGAAAGCCGCAACCGAGGCACTGAAAAAATTCCCAATCATCAATGCTGCCACCGAAGGCACAGACATTATTTACCACAAAATGCACAATATTGGCATAGCTGTGGCATCACCACGCGGATTGGTCGTTCCTGTATTGAAAAACACTGCTGCCATGAGTTTGGCTGATATTGACAGTGGCATTATGAATTATGCCATCGATGCACGTGATGGAAAATTAGCGATGGATGATTTACAAGGTGGGACATTCACCATTACAAATGGTGGTTCATTTGGATCATTGATGTCAACTCCAATATTAAATACACCTCAAAGTGCTATTTTAGGCATGCACACAATCAAACAACGTCCAGTTGTAGTTGATGGTGAAATTGTTGCCCGCCCAATGATGTATATTGCATTAACTTATGACCACAGAATTATCGATGGCAAAGATGCCGTATTGTTCTTGGTTGCCATTAAAGATGCATTAGAAGATCCAGCTCGTTTGCTGTTGAACCTTTAGGAGAAGACTATGAGTGAACAATATGATGTCATCGTAATTGGTGGAGGCCCTGGTGGCTATGTAGCAGCTATTCGAGCAGCTCAATTGGGTTTAAGCACATTATGTGTGGACAATTTTATTGGTAAAGATGGTAAACCAGCATTAGGTGGAACCTGCTTAAATGTTGGCTGTATTCCTTCAAAAGCCTTACTTGATTCAAGTAAAAACTTTGCCCACATGCAGCATGACTACAAAAATCATGGCATCAGTTTTGACAATGCAAAAATCGATGTCGGCACTATGATTGGCCGCAAAGATAAAATTGTTAAACAATTCACAGGTGGCATTGCAGGCTTATTTAAAGCCAACAAAGTCAAAGCTGCACATGCCTTAGGAACAGTCATGGGCAATGGAGATGTCAAATTAACACAAGGAGAAAAAACAACCACTGTCAATGGTAAAAACATTATCATTGCCACTGGTTCTGTGCCTTTTTCAATTCCAAATGTTGACATTGACAACAAAATGATCGTCGATAACGAAGGCGCATTAAACATTAAAGAAACACCAAAAAAATTGGGCATTATTGGTGCTGGTGTTATCGGACTTGAAATGGCCAGTGTTTGGGGCCGTTTAGGTTCTGAGATCGTTATTTTTGAAGCAATGGATTCATTATTGGCAGCAGTCGATAAAGATATCGCCAAAGTAGCTGGTCGTGAATTCAAAAAACAAAAAATGGACATTCGTTTAAAAACGTTTGTTAAAGCAGCCAAAATCATATCTAATTCTAAAGGCGACGATCAAGTCGAAGTCACTTATGAAAAAAATGGCGAACAAGCCACCGAAACTTTTGATAAATTATTAGTGGCGGTTGGTAGAAAAGCCCAAAGCGACGGTTTATTGGCCGATGGTTGTGGGGTTGAATTAACCGACCGTGGTCAAATTCAAGTCAATGATATGTGCCAAACTACTGCCCAAAACGTTTGGGCGATTGGAGATTGTGTTCGTGGGCCTATGTTGGCACACAAAGCATCAGAAGAAGGCATAGCTGTGGTTGAGCGCATTGCTGGCAACCATGGCCACATTGATTTCAATACTGTTCCTTGGGTGATCTATACCGAACCTGAAATGGCATGGGTAGGAAAAACCGAACAACAATTAAAAGACGAAGGCGTTGACTACAAAGTCGGCTCATTCCCTTTTGCCGCCATCGGTAGGGCTGTTGCCATGAATCAGCCTGAGGGCATGGTTAAACTGATTGCAGACAAAGAAACCGATACATTATTGGGTGCTCACATCATTGGTGCCAATGCATCAGAATTGATAGCCGAATGTGTGGTAACCATGGAGTTCCAAGGTTGTGCCGAAGATTTAGCGATGATTATTCACGCCCATCCAACTTTATCCGAAGCCGTTCATGAAGCTGCCCTTAATGTAGATAAAAAAGCGATTCATAAGGTTAATTGATGATAATTAGTAATTAGTAATTAACAATTAGTAATTGAAAAGCGTAAGGGCGGAATTTTCTGCCCTTTTTAATGTGCATTAACAAAGTAGACTACTCGTTTTCAATAAAAAAACACCATCATTCCGCACGAGCCAAAGGGGAGATGTGGAATCACACTGGGTACCGTGACACTTTAAAATTATTATACAAGCAAGTTTTGAATACATGCAGATTCAGCCTAAACAAATTTGAGAATGTTTTATTTATTAGGAAAACCTTTTAACGTTTTCTTAAATATGGCAGTTTGCTTCCATTCTTTATTTATTGGTGCTTTCCTAAGAATTTTTCCTGCCCATAATAAATCTCCATTATTAGAAATTAATACAGCATTCATATTTGTAACTGAAACTTTTGCAACAGTTAAAAGCCCTAAAGTAAGAACGGTTGATACAACAGCACCTTTTACTGTAGTTTTTGTGGGGACTTTGGTACCTGTTGTTAACAATATAAATACTGCTTCATTATCTTCAAGACCAATATTTTTAACTCTTGACATGTCTTTGCTTAATATTTTTTTTTGATATTTCTTATGCATTCCAAATGAGGGGTTACTACCATCATAAAGATTATCTGCTATTAAATTTAATTCACTTAAGAATAACTCCTTATCATTTAATCCAACTGTACTATCCAGAAGAGGAGGAAATAGTTTATCTCCCAAATTTTGGGAGTCTGCATAATACACATTATTCCCACTTTTTAAACCCACTGTATTGAGCGAGTGTACAAAATTAGCATCAATCTTATTAATAAATGATTTCTTTATTACATTGAATAATTGACGTCCTAACTCAAAATTAGCTCCTTTGTTTAAACCCTGTCTCTTATACACATCTGACGCTGCCGACGATCTACTCTGTGT
>OJDV01000344.1_pt1 | contig 16767 bp, 18 predicted proteins | sample 1592911 | NCBI WGS metagenome assembly OJDV01 (sample SAMN05416860, study PRJEB24817) | seawater metagenome | isolation source: Sea water | place: Canada:Atlantic | collected 2013-11 | reverse complement strand
GAGATTTCTGCCTGTCTCGTGGGCTCGGAGATGTGTATAAGAGACAGCTATTTTTATTTTTAATACATCCAAAAATACCACACATTAATATATTATAATGATAAAAAAATATTTTAAAATAATAAAATAAGTATTTATTTAAATTATATTTTATAATATTTTAAATATGTATCAGCACATTATTTATTTGAATATTTTATGTAATAAATTTTATTCAATTAATAATCAATATCTATTAAATAAATACCGTATTAAATTAGAATTATTTAATGATTTTTTTGAAAAAAATAGTAAAGAAAAATTAATATTTAATTCTTTTGAATCTGAAATTTTATTTATTTATATTATTAATATCAATAAAGATTATATTTTTAATAAATATAAATTAAATGAAATCCAACTTATAAATAAAATATTCCTTAATAATAAAATATATTATCTTAATAAATGTCATAAATATTTTGATGTTGATAATAAACAAATGCATTTACCAAATTGTAAATGTCCCATTAAAGCAAAAACTATTTCAAATGTTAAAATTAATATATTTATTAAAATGTTAGAAAAACAAAATATAACAAGTTTATCCTGTTTTGATAATGATAATAATAGTATTATTAATTTTAATGAAAATCAAAATTCAGAAAATGAAAATTCAGAAAATGAAAATTCAGAAAATGAAAATTCAGAAACTGAAAATAATAATGATATTATTATACCTAAATCTAATATTAAATTAATAAATAATGATAGATTTTATCAAGCTTTAAATAAATTAAATAATATTAAAAAATTACTTAATATACCTATTGAAGAAAATTTAATTACTGAAGAAAATTTAATTATTAAAGAAAATATATCTAATGATGAAAATAAAACAGTTTATGTCTCAAATAATATTATTGATGATAATGAAACAAAAGAAGAAATAATAATCACTAAAGAATACAAACAAGAAATATTTAATAATTTATATAATGAAAATACTAAAGATAAAAATTATAATACTAAAGATATTGATAATATAAAAATAGAAATATCTAATGAAGAAGATAATAAAACTGAAATATTAAATGAAGAAAATAATAAAACTGAAATATTAAATGAAGAAGATAATAAAACTGAAATATTAAATGAAGAAGATAATAAAAATAGTTATATGAGTAGTATTGATAAAATAAATAAAAAGCAGAATGATATAGATATTAATGATTATTTAAGAATGAAGGAGGAGGAAATAAGAAAAAAGAAAATATTATTATTATTAAAACAAAAAAAGGATGAAATAGAAAAAGTGATGATTGATGATAATTTGATTAATGAAATGGATGAATGTTATTTATTGGTTAAAAATAAAAATATAAATGTTGATTTAATTAAAAGAATAATTGATTTAAAATATAAAATAAAAAAAAAGTATAAATTGGATAATGATAATAATTGTATTATTAAAATAGATGAATTACATAATTTATTAATGAATTTAAGTATAAATTTTGAAAATATTAATTATAAAAATTGTAAAAATAATTTTAAAGAAATTATAGAATATATTAAAAATATAAAATAATAATATGAAGGAGACAACTATTAAAAGAATTAAAAAAAAAGTAATAAATGAGAATGGTTATAAATATTCATTTAATGATTATATAGTTAAAGATGGTAAATTAATTATTGAATTTGATTTAAATCAAGAGGGTGGTAATGAAATAACAACACTTGATATGGCTGATGAATATAAAAATAATAATATAATTTTTGATATGAATAAATATATTAAACAAAAGGGTGGAAATAACAATAAAGATTTTATAATTAGTGATTATACCGAATTAGATAATATTACATAATCCATTTATTATTATCATAATTATAAAATAGATTTAATAAAGCTTTTATTAATAAACCTATAAGAACAACATAAGATATTTTTTCTAATGATTTATTATTATTTGAAAATTTATATACTGGAGAAATTATTTTATGCATAAAAGTTTCATTATTTGTAATTATTTCATCTGTTGATTTATTCCTAAAATATGCTTCAAATAATGTTAGACAACAAGTATCATCATTTAATAACCAATGTAGTAATAAAAAAGGAACAAATATAATATAGAATAAAAGTAATGTATTATTATTACTAAATGGAGTAATTAATATAAATATTATTACTATAATATGAATTATAGTAATATTAAATACAATTAAATTATTTAATAAAGCCATTATAATATTATTTAATAAACAATTTTTTTTTAATTTAATATTATAATGTACGATTATAGTATTTTAGATGAATATATTAAACAAAACGGTCAAATTATTATTTTGATTATTGGAATGATGAATTCATTAAAATCTAAAATAAGTAAAGAACTACTTATATCATTAAATGAAAATACAAAAACTAAAATAAAATTAATCAATCTATGTAATTTTTATAAAAAAGATAAACATATTAAATTTACAGATGAGAATGATACATTTAATAATTATGATATTAATAGTAATTATAATTTTAATGAACTTAATAAAACTATTAAAGAACATAAAAATGTTATAATATATGGTTCAACAATTGATATTACAAAAATTAATTTTAAGATTAATTTTACTTTTTTGTTAAGTTCTACAAAAACAAGAATTAAAGAATGTGTAGAAAAACAAAATATAATGCAAAATGAAGAATTAATGCAAAAATATGTTAAAAAATATTATTTACCTTATTATGATAATTTAAAAGAAAAAATTAAACCAGATAAAATTGTTAATATTAAAAAAATAGATGAAACAGATGAAGAAATTATTGATAAATATACAACTGAAATATTTGATGTTTTAAAACACTTTATTGAGAATATTGTATATAAATCTTCTTAAATTATTATTTTTTTTTCTAACTCTAATTTTATCATATTAGAATACATTAAATTATAACTATCACTCTCTTCATTATCACTCTCTTCATTATCACTCTCTTCATTATCACTATTATTAACACTTCCTAAATCAATAGATGATATTAAACTATCTACTTCATTATCACCTTCATCAGTATCTTGATTACTACATTCTTCATTATCACTTTCATCAGTATCTTGATTACTACCTATTTCATTATCATAGTTTTTATATTTATTAATATCTATAAAATCAATATTATTAAATATATTACTATTAATACTTTCTTCTGTTTCATTATCACTTAATTCATTATCGCTTAATTCATTATTAAGATAATTTATATTTAGACTATTATTATCATCATCATCTTCTAAATAATTTTCAATATCATTATCACTATTATCACTATTATCACTAATTTCAAATAAATCCATCATTTTATCATTAAGTATAATTTATTTAAATTAAATCAATTTTTTTATGTGTTTATAATAATTAAATTTTATATAAAAAAAAAGTAAATGATACAACTAATAGTATTTAATTTATTTTTAGTAATGTGTATTCAATTATTAAAGTTATGTATAAAAATTAATTATGTATTTGATTTTTTAGATAATGAAGAAAAAGAAAAGTATTATAAATATATTAAAAATAAATATAAAATATTAAATAATGTAGATGATAATATATTTAAAAAAATATTTATTTATCCTTCATTTATTATTTATTTATTAGTTTATAAAGAATATGAATTAAATAATCAAAAAGAATTAGAAACTTTAGCTAATGAATTAGTTGATGAAAGAAATGATGAAATTATTGAAAAAAATTTACAATTATTAATGAAAAATAGTTATAAAGATTTAAAGGTTAATTAAATAAATAATATATAGGAAAGCTAATGTTAGTATAGTTAATTTATAATAATCATCAAAATCATCCCAATGAAAAGTGGTAATATAAATTAATAATATAATGCTACTAAAATTAATAGTTTTATTAAATATAAAATTATTATTTTGTTCTAAATTACTAAAACAAAGATATGCTATAGAAATAGATAATATACTTAAGAAAAATACAGTAGCGGAATACTTTGAATTATCTAATTCTTGATTATTATCAGTAGTTAATATTTCTGAAATTTTAGTTATTAATAAAATAAATAATATTGATAATATAGAAATCACTGAAATGTTATATTTAGAATACATATTATTACTTTATAATATAATTTATATTATTTAGAAAATTCTTTTATAATAATATCATCAATATAAAGTAGAATTTCAGTAATTGTATTTGAATTAAAGTTAATATTAATATATGATTCGTGTAATTTTATTTTATTATCGGTATAATTATTAAATATTTCTTGTTTGTGTATATTAAAATTATTATTTAATGTCATATATGTATAAAATATGTTTGAATAATATTCAGATATTTTTAATAAATTTGGATTTTTTTCAATAATTCCAGAGCCCATAAATTTAGAAGTAATAAGTAATATATAAAAAAATGGTATTAATATTTCATCAATAATTTCTTTAAAATTTAGATTATCTTTATTACTAAAATTAATTATTTTTTGAAAAAATGGATTTATAATTTGAATAAATTTAAATAAATTATTTTTTATATTATCTTTAACAATATTATTGTTAATTCTTTCATCCATATACTTAATATTTTCTGTTAATTTATTATAAAATTCTATAAATATAATTGGATTTATATATTTTTTATTAATAATATAATCATTTATTATTGAATATAAATTAATAAAATTATCTGTAATATAATATCCGTGATAAATTATATTATTTTCTTTACAATATTTATTCATTTTACTTAAAAAAATTATACCAATTAAATAATTTATTTCATTTAGTTCATTTTTTTTAGTAAAATCAATTATACTCTTTTTATATAATTCAATTGAATTCATAATAATTTTAAAAAATAATAAAAAAAATAATTTTATACCTAATTTTCAATTAATAATTTTAAACTATTTGAAGCTCTTGTAAGTGCTGTATATATTAATTTCTTTTTCTCACTTAAATTTTGATTTTCTAAAATATTATCAATATCAATATATACATTATTATATGTTTTTGATTGTGATAAATGAACGGTTATAGCATATGAGTAATTTATCTTTGCTATAACTTCAATAATTAAATTAAACATATTCCAAATTTTTATAATTTTATTTTCAATTTCATTCTGAATTTCATTTTTGTTATTACTTTCTTTAATCTCTTTATAACACTGTATTTTAATATCTGTTATAGTATCAATACATTTACTTTTAATATTTTCAAAATTTTTATCATCATCGTTATGTATAACAAATATTTCATAAATATTATTATCAATTTCTTCATCCATATTATTATTTATATTATTCTTAATAATTTTCATTTTATAGATTTTAAATGTTTCATCTAAATAATTATTAACAATTTCTAAATTATTAATAATAATATTATTAAGTTTATCATTTAATTTAGAAGTTTTTGTAATTATAATTTTATTTAAAATAAAATTTTCTATAATAATATCTTTAATTATAAATTGTTGAGATGATTTAAAATATACTTCTTTTTCTTCATCATCTTTTTTATATATTATTTTATGAAAATCACTAAAAATAAGTATTTCATTAATTTCATATTTTTCAAGATTATCTTTTTTAAATATTTTTTTTCTCATATAATTATTGTAATAATCTTTATTTTTATTAGTCCAACATAATATTATATTATTTTGTGATTTAAAGAATTCTTTTTTAAATTTTTTAAGCCATTCTTTTTTATTATTTAATACAACTACATTTTTTGATATATGTTCTGCTAAATTTGGAATAATATTTTCTAAATCCCATTTTTTATGAGAATTACAAATATCCATAATTTTATTGTTATTTGTTCTAATAATTTTATTTAATTTTAAATTTTCAATATCTTTTTTAAAAATATTAGATTTATTTTGATTAATTGGATTTAATTGTGATATATCTCCAATATATATAACTTTAAAATTATTTGTTTTTACAATTTTTATAACTTGTTCTGTAATATCATTACATATATCATCATTTAACATAGAACATTCATCAATTATAAGTAATCCATATTTATTCCAATTAAGTTTTGATTTTTTATTTCTTGAAAAATATTTTTCATTATTTTTATCTATTTTTTGTTTATAATCTAAAAATCTATGAATTGTTGATAAATTAACTCTTGATTTATCAAAATTATCATCATCTTTAAATAATTTTGATTTTAATTCCTGAAGACTTGTATGTGTTGGAGTGCAAACAGAAATATTTTTATCAATAGTATTATTTAATATAATATGCTTAATAAAATAAGTAATTAAAAATGTTTTACCTGTTCCAGCACTACTATTTATTAATATCTCATTTTTATCATTATTAAGAAATTCTAATAATTTATTAAAAACAATAACTTGGTCTTCCTTTAAATCCATATCTATTTAATTATTTTATTATGTTTAATTATTCAATTTTTATAAAATATGGTAAATGATATAATATAAGTTCAATAATTATAAATATATATAATATAGTATTATTGAAATATTTATAGTTTAATATAAGTAATAATATTAATAGTATTAAGTATATATTTATTATATAAACTAATTTAATAGTAAATATACTTATACTTAAAGACCATATTGTATAATCAAAATTAAATTTATTTAATAAATTAATTAATAATGAATTATTTGGTTTTCCAGTTAGACTTGTATTATTTGAAATAGGTTTTATTAATGGAGGTTCAACTAAAATATAATTTAAATTTTTTAATTTAGCATTAAATTGATTTGCTATAGAAAAATCAATATGATAATTAATTTTATCAAAATAATTTAAAAGTATTTTTGCTCCTTTTTTACTTATTATATATCCTGACATTATTAATGGAAATGTAGGAATACCAAAATTATAATTATTAATTTGAAATAATTTTTTTTTTAAATCAAATCCAAGATTATTTGAATATAAACTAATATATTCATAATTATTATTTTTTATTATTGGTTCTAATTTATTTATTATTAATTTGAAATCATTATTTAAAATTATATCATCTTCCATTATTATATAATAATCTGTTGTTTTATCATTTAATAATTGTTTCCATAATTTTTTATGACTTAAAGCACAACCAATTATTCCATAATTACATATTACATTTCTACATAAAAATGTTGTATTGTTATATATATCATTATTATTTAGTTTTTTTCCATTAATTGCTTCAAAACGATTATATTTAATATTATATTTTTTAAACTCCTTATCAATTATTTTTAATCTATCAGTTGATTTTTTCATATTTATAATCCAAATATTATCTATTAACATATATTATAATATATTATAATATATTATATTATAGTATGAGAAAAATTCCTGAAGAATACGAAGATATTATAGATAATAAATTGCTTGATTTATCAGAATATGTTTCACCAACATTTTATAATAATGGATTTACACCAAATATGATTACAACATTATCAAATATTTCAGCATTTATTGTAATTATATTTTTAATTAAATCTAAATTTTATTTAGCCGGATTTTTTGTAATGGTTGCTTATTTCTTTGATTGTTTAGATGGTCATGTTGCAAGAAAATATAAAATGACAAGTAAATTTGGAGATTATTACGACCATATTAGTGATTTTGTTAAATCAACTGCTATTCTAACTACAATGTATTTTATTAATCCATCTAAATTCTTTAAAATAATACCAATTTTAATAGTTGTATTTTTCTTAATGTTAAGACATTTAGGATGTCAAGAAAAATATTATGATAAAGATGAAAGTGATACTTTAAATTTTACTAAAAAATTATGTTCTATAGATAAAAATGAAAATGTTGAAGATAAATTAAGATATACAAGATATTTTGGTTGTGGAACATTTAATTTAGTTTTAGCTTTATGTGTTATTTATTATGATTATTAAAATTTATAAATTATATTATATTATAAATGATTGTTTTGTTAATGGCTGCGGGATTATCTAAAAGATTTATGAAACATAGTGATACACCAAAAGTAATATATCCAATTAATGGTATTCCTATGATAATACATATAATTAATCAAGTATTGGAATTAAATAATGTAGAAAAAATATTTATAATAGTTAATAATATATATTATAGTAAAATAAAAGAATGTGTTGATAATTTTATTGATAATAATATTATTGAATATATATTTCAAGATGAACCAAATGGAACTGGAGGAGCAATTAAATCAACATTAGAATATATTAAAAAATATAATAATAATGCTTTAATAATTAGTGGTGATACACCATATATTAAAAAAGAAACAATACAAGAATTAGTTAATAAAACAAATTCAATGTTAATAACAAAATTAGATGACCCAAAACATAATGGAAGAATTATTATTAAAAATAATTCAATAACAGAAATAGTTGAATTTAAAGATTGTAATGAGGAAGAGAAAAATATTAAATATGTAAATTGTGGAATATATAATTTTGAAATTTCAAATTTATTAAAATTTATTCCGTTATTAAATAATCAAAATAAAGCAAATGAATATTATTTAACAGATATTATAAAAATGATGAATAATGATAATATTATTATAAATTATTATGATTTAGAAAAAGATAAACAAATTGAAATATATAATATAAATACTATGGAAGATTTACATAAATCTCTTGATATTTTAATGTTATAAATAAATATTATTTTTATTATCTAATTATATGAATTATTATGTATATAGTATAATTGGATTTTCTACTTTATATATATTTAAATATGAATTAAGAAAGATTTTAAGTAATCTTTATAATAATATTTATTATAAATTTTATAATGATATAATAATAAATAATACAAATATTGAATTAGTGAATTGTATTGAGAAACATATTATTGAAAATAATTGTAATATAAATAATTGGATAATTACATATAATGATAAAAAATTAAGATATAGGCCAGGATGTGGTAAATATGTTATAAATAATATTTATTTTAATATATATGATGAATTTATTATTTTAACAACTAAAAATAATAATATTAGTGATTTAAAAATTACATTGGAGAATATTATTAATAAACATTATGAAGAAATAATTGAAGTTGAATCAATGGATGTTTCATATGTAATTCCAATATTTGATGTTAATCAATATTATCAAAATGAAAAAAAAGGTGATTAATCCAATAAATATTCATCTACTTTAATACCACAATAATCAGCAGGTGTTTTTCTATAATCAACTGGTATATATAAATTTAATCTTATTGCCTCTTTTAATAAAAATTTAAAATTACTTTCAAATTCTTCATCATGTCCTATATTATTAGAAGCAATATGAGCTAATTCGTGAATACATACATAAAATATAATATTAAAATCATGAACTGTTCTTAAAAATTTTGCTCTTAAGCATATAACCATTAATTCACCTTTATTTAAAGTATAGCTTGTTATATAATCATCACTATCATCCGGTCTTTCAGTTATTTCAAGGTTTTTTGTTCTATTAACTAAATTTTTAATAGCGTATTCTTTTTTTGGATATTTTTTAATATTTGTATTTAAATCATTAACTATTATAGTAAAATTTTTTTTTATTTTTGATAATATGTTAGCAGTTTTTATTGAATCAGATTTATTTAAAACTTTATATGTTTCTCCATCTAATTGTGATTTTTCTTTTATTAAATTATCATTTTTTTTTATAATTAAATTTCTTTTATAAAATAATAAAAGTATAAAACTTATAATTATTATAAAAATTAATTGTTCCATAAGATATTATAATATAATTTTTAAAAACTTTTTTATACTATCAATAATATATATATAATGGGTTCCAGTAATTCAAAAACAGAGAATGCTAATTTAAATGATTATTTAACTTCATTAGATTTAGACTTTAATAATTTTGAAAAACTAAAGATGCCTGTACTTGATTTTAAAGTAGGTGGTGGTAATAAAGATTGTGAAAGTTATAATGTTTCAAAATTATTAAGAGATAGAGAAAATACACTTAATGGTGGTGGATTTAATAATACTACTGATTTTGATACTTCTGTTAATCATAATTCATTAAGTGTTAATGTTGTTAATGCTCTTAATAATATTCAAGCTGGTGGTTCAAATGATGATATGAGAAATGTTATTGATAATGAGCTTAAACAAATTATGAATGGTGGAATGGGTTGTAAATGTGATAAAAATGGTGAAAATTGTAAGTGTGGAAATGATATTTCATTATCTTCTACCAGTTCTATGGATTTATCACCTGCTAGTATGATGGGTGGTGCTAAAAAGAAAAAATTTACTACTTCTTCAACATCTATTACAAGTGATAGTAGTGATGGAAGTGATGAATTAAGTTCTAATGATGCAAGCACTTCATCAACTTCTTCATCAACAACTGATACATCAACTACTATGGCTGGAGGAAGTGAAAGTGATAATAGTGATAATAATATGAGTATTAAGAGGGGTATTTCGGTTTTCCCTTTTGAATCGTCAGAAGCTGGTGATTCTTTATCTGAAAGAAATATGCGTTTATTAAGAAAACACCTATAAATAAAAAATATTTTTTTAAAAAGTTATTGTAAATTTTTTATTCTTTACAGTTTTAATATCTTCATCATTAAATGATAAAGTATCACTACTTAAAGAATTTTCAATATCTTCTTCATTATCATCAATTTTATTATTTTCATTATTTTCATATTTAGACATAAGCTTATCAATTGATGTTTGACCTTTTCTTCGTTTAGTTTCAGAATCAATTGCATTTTTAAATATTGTTTTTGGATTTTCAACAATTAATTTTAAAAATTGTAAAGCAGGTTTTTCAATTTGATTTGTTATATAATATAAATAGTCTAATTCTAAATTATTATCTAATAAATATTTAGGGTCTTCAATTTTATCACCTTGTAATTTTGTTTTTTTATTTGATATAAAATATACATATTGAATTCTATCATTTACTTGTGGTTTATTTCCAGGGTCTCTTTTAGCTATTCTATCGGCTAAAACAGCATGAGCTATACTACTTCTATTTTTATAATTTTTCTTTAATGTTTTTGAAATTAAAAAATATTCAATTGGATATTTTCCTCTCAATATATTTTTTAATACTGTTCTAACATATTTAATAATTTCTGAATTTTCATTTTTATTTAACATATGATCTACAATTCCACCAACTACTATTTTTACTATTTTAGCATTATCTCTTCTTTTTAATACAATACCCATATTTTTTTGAAAATAATTTTTATCATCATCTTCATACAAATTACCAACATATTTCTTTTTTGCTAATTGTATAAATCTAAACATTGTTTTTTCATATACCATCTTTTCAGGTTCAGGTAATGTTTTACATATTGTTTCACCTGATAATTGACCAAAATTAATTGATGTCATTAATAAATTAGATATTTCCATATTATAATTCATCACAAAAAACACTGAATCGGTGTCCCCATACACTACATCTGGATTTACTTTTAAATTTTCTTTATCATCTATATGTTCTACAATTTCACCAACTCTTTTTCTAAAATATTTAATAAATTCTTTTTTATTATTATATTGTTTATTTCCTTCAAATCTATGTTCTGGATATTTTTCAAAGTATTCTTTTGCAAATTTTTTATATTCTTTTTTTTGATTTGTTAAACATAAATTTAATAATTGATTAAATGGTTTATTAATAAATTGCCTTGCATATTTTAACATTCCTCTTCCACCTGCTGTAATAGATGGTGCTAAAGGAGCTAAATATATTGGACTTACTTTAGCACCTAATAATCCATAAATACTATTTGCAGTCATTTTATAAGCAAGTTGTAATCCATCTAAAATTTTTGATAAAAATGGGTCCTTGCAACTTTCCATTTCTTTTTTTACTGATTTTCTTTTTTTGAGTAATCCATCTAAAATTCTTGGAATAATTCCTTTAGTTCCATCTTTTCTTTCAGCATAATACCATACTTGTTCCTTACCATTAACATCAAAATTAATTTTATTATATTTATATTCTTCTAAGTCCATATATTTTTTATCTAATATAAGAGTTTCATGTGATATATTATAACATATCGCTGTGCTTGGATATAAACTTGAATAGTCTAATACAATAACAGGTGTTTTATATAATTTAATAAATTTAGGTGTAAATACAATTGCTCCTTCATATTTATCTTTATCTTCTTCATTGCCATAATTTTCAGGAGGTTCAATATCAGGTATTAAATGATTTTCTGTTTTACATACTTTTGATAATAATGATTGACCTTTTATGCTTTGACCTCTCATAAATATATATGATAAAGGAACAAAACAAACATTAGCCATACCAATATTATTATTCAATATTTGTAATTTATCCATTATTTTTATTACTAATACACAATCCATTATACAATATTTAGCAATTATACCTCTATCATAATCATTTCCTTTTTGTAATCTAAACATATCTTTCGCTGATACATCATCCTTAGCATGACACCAACATAATTTTTTAAATTGTCTAATATCCTCTGGAATAATTCCATTAACAGTTATTACTTTTTCTTTTTCACTAATATCTTCTATTTTAGTTATTTGATATTTTTGATTATGTGTATTTGTTGTTAAACCATCAAAATAAGAAACTGATATATATTGGTCTTCACTTATTCCATAAATACTATTTGTTTTTATTTTACAAGTATCATTATCATTACTATAATCTATTATTTTTTCTTTTATATATGTTGAAGCTATAAAATCTAATTTATAACATTCTAAATCAATATTTCTTTTTATATTTGTAAATACATCAATTAATACTCTTCCATCAAAATCAAAATAATATAATTCATTATCACCAAATGCTTTAGATGAACCCATTTTATTTTTTTTATCTGAACCATCCATATATTTTGATTTTTGTTTTTTATTTCTATCTAATAATGAAAAATCACTTAATATATTTAATTTTTCTGCTCTATCATGCATATATCTAAAATCAAAACCATTTATATTAAATCCAACAATATAATCTGGATTCATTTTTTGTATTAATTTAGTCCAAGCTTTTAATACTTTTCTTTCTGTATCATATGATTTAATATCTACATTTTCCATTCCTTTAATTTTTTCACATCCTTCTAATGTTATTATATTACTATAAAATGGTTTAGTTTCACCATAATAACAAAATACAGTTCCAATTTGTGTTATATAATCATTATCATTACTTGCACTTGGAAATAATCCACTTTCACTATAACATTCAATATCAAATGATGCTATAATTTGTTTTGTCATTTTAGTTTCTTCATGATTTACAATATCATTATAATCACAATGTATATTAATATCACAATAAGTTAATTCATTTCCTTTTATTTTTTTATATTTTAATACTTTTAACCATCCACAAGTTTTTAAATCTTTTTCATGAATAAAATCTAAAAATGGTTTTATTTTGGATTCATAAATTTTAATTTCATAATTTTTTTTTAATATTCTTTTGCTATTTATTTTTTTTTCTTTTATTACTTTTTTAAATGCATAAAATGATCTCATGCTTAAAAATGATAATTTAATAAATTCAAATTTTTTATAATTAGTAAAACCAACTAAATCACAATGTTCTTCAATTTCATATTTATAAAATCCATTTAAAATTTTTTCATTATAAATATTTTTAGAATTAACATATTTAGAATTATTAATTGCTGTTTCTTCAATTGGAAATAATGAAAATATATAATTAATATATGATTTTATATTATCATTATTCCAATAATCCGGCTTCTTTATGTAAAAGTATGGTTTATAATTATTAATTTTTAAATATACTGATTTATTATCTTCTGTTCTTCCATATGCTTTAATAACATACTTTTGAATTTCTATTTCATTTCCATCATTATATTCTGTAATAATATCATTACTTTCTTTCCAATCAAAAGTTTGTAATATTAAATTTTCTTTCATTAATATTAAGATTATTATTATTATTATTATTATTATTTATTCAATTTTTATTATTTATAATTATTGAAAAGAAATTATAAAATTAAAAATATTTAATATTAATGAATTCATGGGATATTAAAAATAAGAATTTAAGTAGAATAAAAAGAATATTTCCTTACTTAAATCATAATGACCTTTATAAAAAAATATTAATAGATGATATTTCTTTTAGTTATATAACATTAAAAGAAGTTTCTGAAGATATAACAAAAATAATCATATTAGAACTTATTGAAATGTGTATTAATCCTTTAAAAGTTAAATTAATTGATTATACAGCAGGTGTAGGTGGAAATGTTTTCTCATTTAGTTCCCAATTTCAAGAAATTACAGCTATTGAAAAATCAACATTAAGAGCTTCATATTTAGCTAATAATTTAGAAGTATATAATATTAAAAATGTTAAAGTTATTAATGATTGTTCTATAAAGTATAATGAAAACAATGTTATATATTATTCTCCAACTGTATTTTTTTTTGACCCTCCTTGGGGTGATGAATGGAAAAAAGATTTAGTTAATCATAAAATAACATTTGGTAATATAAAATTAGAAGATTTTATTTTAAGTATATATGATAAAATTGAATTAATGTATAATAATTATTCTTTTAATAATTATAATAATAAATTAATTGTATTAAAACTTCCAAAAAATTATGATATAAAATATTTATATCAAAATACTAAAAAATTTAAAAATGATAATTATCAAGTTTCTATTAATTTATATATATTAAATAAAATGTTAATTGTTATTTATAAAATTATTTGTAATTTATAATAATTCATAAAGAAAAATATATCCATTATTTTTATTAATTTTATTATTATTCTTAAATTGATAAATATTATTATCATCATAATAAAACCATTTACCTATGTCATCATCATAACTTGTTGCTGTATAATGTCCTCCATTTTTTGAATTTCCTAAATGTTCTATATATCCTTTTAGACCATAAGTATAATTTTCTTCTTCATTTATATAAGTATCACAATAATCTTTAATATTTAATAAAAATGGTATATCAATTTCATTATTATTCTTTTTAGTAAAATAACCATTATTCTCAAATCTATTTATATTAATAAATAATAATTTTGGACTTTTAAACATTTTTTTTGATTTATACACTTCTGTTGAATTATTACAATTAGAACATCTATATCCTTCTAATAATTCTTCTTTTAAATAATTATTTATAAAACATTCATTTAAAGAATTTGTTAATTCAAATATTAATAAATTATTACTTTCATATGAATTTGATATAAAATTACATTTTTTACAATGAATATTAATAATATCAAAAATTATTATATCTTTAATTAATGGATTATATTGTTTTTCAAATATTTGTATTATAAAATTTATAGCATCATATTTTTTCATTATATTTTTATTTTCATTCTTTAATTTTTTTATTTTATTTAAATATTTATCCGCTTTATCACCCTCCTTGTAGTAATTATATTTTGATAAATAATATTCATAATCAATTGTTATATCATTTTTATATTTTCTACTTATTCTTGTTTTTATACCACATTCATCATTTATTTTATCTAATATTCTTAATAAAAATTCCATAGCATCTTGTTGATGATAACTATTATAATCCTCATAATAATTACCACAAACTTTTCTAAACTTTCTTGGAACTATTTCTTTTTGTTTTATACCTTTTGTTCCATCAATAATATTATTTAACTGTTTTGTTATTGTTTTTTCTTTTTCATCATCCATATCATAATCATCATCATTATCTTTTTTTATCACTTTTTCTAAATAATTATTATAATTCCCTGACACAAAAAAATTACAAAATTTATTATTATTTATTAATAACTGTATTACAGAATTTATATAACAAGTATTTCCCATATTTGATAAACCACATTTTTGTCTTATATTATCACACATTTTTCTATATCTATTATTATTATTAATATTTATCAATTTTTATTTAATTATTATACCAATAACTTAAAATTATATATTTTATAATTAATCTTCTTATCAATGTTATAAATAAATTTAAGATAATATATATAATGGATAAAATAATAAAATATGCCGACAGTGATAAGATAAAGAATAAGTATAATTTAAAATTAGTTAATGAATTTATTAAATATTATAATTTTATTTATACAAATCAAGATTTATTAGATAAATCTCCTAAAGAGATATATTATAAATTAGCCAATATTGTTAGAGTTATACAAATAATATCTGGATATAAAAATAAAATAAATATTGAAGAATTATCAAATGTTAAAAAAATAAAATATATAGGTGATAAAACAATAAATAGAATAAAAGAAATATTAGAAACTGGCAAATTAAGTGAAATTATTAATATTAAAAATAAAGAAAAAGTTATAAAAGAATTAATTAAAATACATTCAATAGGTTCAAAAAGAGCAATTGAGTTATTTAATAAGTATGATATTAAGAGTATAAATGATTTGAAAAAGAAATTTAAAAAAGGTGAAATTAAATTAACATATCAACAAGAATTAGGTTTAAAATTTTATGATGATTTAACTGATAAAATACCAAATATAATAATATTATCATTTGAGGTATATTTACAAAAATTAGTATATAATATCGATAGTAATTATTTAATAGTATTATGTGGTTCATTTAGAAGAAATAAACCATACTCTCATGATACTGTCTCTTATACACATCTCCGAGCCCACGAGACAGGCAGAAATCTCGTA
>OJDV01000343.1_pt1 | contig 16771 bp, 19 predicted proteins | sample 1592911 | NCBI WGS metagenome assembly OJDV01 (sample SAMN05416860, study PRJEB24817) | seawater metagenome | isolation source: Sea water | place: Canada:Atlantic | collected 2013-11 | reverse complement strand
AGATTTCTGCCTGTCTCGTGGGCTCGGAGATGTGTATAAGAGACAGCTTTTATATAAATGATGGCTAACTTTTTTGTTTTTCTTAAATAAAAAACTCTATGGAAATTTTAAATTTTACATCCTAATTTATTTATAGAAAAACTATGAACAGCTATCAACAACTTATAAACTTTTAAAAACAATAACTTACTTATCAACTTAAGATTTTAATAAAATTGTAAAGTCTACCATTAACTTACTGTTTATTAAAATTATACAATATCTTTGTTTTATAAATTAAGTACAATATTAAAATCACTCTTTTAAAGAGTATTATTATGAAAATAGCAATAGGAAACGATCACGCAGGACCAGCATATAAAGAAGCAATTATAAATCTTCTAAAATCTAAAGCAATTACGGTTATAAATTATGGAACCGATACTGAAGACAGTGTTGATTATCCAGACTTTATTCATCCAGTTGCTAAGGATGTGGCTACAAATCAAGTAGATTTAGGTATTATTATTTGTGGATCTGGAAATGGTGCTGCAATGACTGCAAATAAATATAAAGAAGTAAGAGCTGCTCTTTGTTGGACTAAAGAACTTACCGAATTAGCAAGATTACATAACAATGCAAATATTTTAAGCATTCCTGCTCGTTATACAAGCATTCCTCAAGCGGTTGCTATGGTAGAAGTATTTTTAAATACCAAATTTGAAGGAGGAAGACATCAAACTAGAGTTGCTAAAATACCTTGTTCTTAATCTTTTATGGAAGCCAATCCTACTCATGCACACAACCATGATCATGGTGATTTAAAAGGTAAAAAATTACTCTTTACAATTGGCTTAAATCTATTAATAACAGTGGCTCAAGTTATAGGAGGTATTATTTCTGGTAGTTTATCTTTACTATCCGATGCGCTTCATAATTTAACCGATGTTGTTTCATTAATAATTAGTTATGTTGCTAATTTATTTACTAAAAAGGAAGCTTCCGAAACTAAAACATTTGGTTATAAACGAGCTGAGATAATAGCAGCATTTGTAAATTCAGCATCCCTATTAATTATTGCTATCTATCTTATTTATGAAGCGATTGTTCGATTTTTTAACCCTCAAGAAATTGAAAGTAACTTAGTGATTTGGTTGGCTTTATTAGCCATATTCGTAAACGGTTTTAGTGTGCTTCTTTTAAAAAGTGAAGCAAAAGAAAATATGAATATGCAATCTGCATACCTTCATTTATTTACCGATATGGCAGCTTCAGTAGCAGTTTTAATTGGTGGTTTATTAATGAAATATTTTCAATGGTATTGGGTGGATAGCTTGTTGACGATACTAATTGCCATCTATCTTATTTTTATGGGTTATGATTTATTAAAAAAATCATTTAAAATATTAATGTTATTTACTCCTGATTTTATTAAAATTGAAGAAGTAACCGAAGCTATAAAAATAAATTCTTCTATTAAAAATGTTCATCACGTTCATATTTGGGAATTAAATGAAGACGAAATACATTTAGAAGCACATATAGAATTTAATAAAGACATCAAACTTTCTGAGTTTGATGTATTATTAGTTTCGATTGAAGAAATGTTATTAGATAAGTTTAACATCAATCATAGCAATCTTCAACCAGAGTTTAAAAAAGAAGGTCCTAAAGACATCGTTGTACAAGATTAATATGGAAGTAAAAATAAAATCATTTAACAAACTCACTACTATTGAATTATATCAAATACTTCAATTACGTTCCGAAGTTTTTGTTGTAGAACAAGATTGTGTTTATCAAGACATCGATGGTAAAGACGATAAAGCCTTACATGTTTTAGGTATTGTAGATGATAAAATCATTGCTTATACCCGTTGTTTTCAAGGAGGAGATTATTTTAAGGAAGCCTCTATTGGAAGAGTAGTAGTAGCGGAATCACAACGAAAGTTTAAAAGAGGAAATCAAATAATGAATAGTTCTATAGAAGCAATAGAAAACCATTATCACACCAAAATTATTAAAATTTCTGCTCAATGCTATTTAAATAAATTTTATACCAACCTAGGTTTTAAAGTTATTGGTGAAGAATATTTAGAAGATGGAATTCCTCATATTGCAATGATTAGAAATTGATTAAACAGGTTGTTAGATACAGTATTTAATAATACTAAAAACTATCAGTCTCTGTATCTAGTTCTATATTATTATGATCCTCAATTGCATCCTCAGTCGCAGGGTCGGTCGCCGCTTCAAACACGGTTTCTCCACCAACAATAGTAAGTAAGACCAAGCAATTAATTATGTAAGGTGTTTGCTTTATACGGTATTGTAGCCTTTGTTATTCTATCTAAATTGTTTTGGTTTCAAATTATTAGTTGCGTTTTCTGCGACTTCTAAAACCCTCTTTTGTCTTGTTTCTTTTCTTTTAGCAGAAATAACCCAGTACAATAAAGTCTTTTTAACAGATTTACTAAGACTATTAAAGTATTCTATTGAGCCTTTGTGATTTACAAATTCTTCTTTTAAATCTTCTGGAATTATAAGAGCTTCAACTCCATCCAAAATTGTCCAAGAACCATTTACTTTTGCAACTTTAATGCTTTTGAAACCCTCTTCTTCCATAAGTCCTTGGTCAATTAAGGTTTTTACTTTGTCCTTATTTATCTTAGACCAATTACTTTTTGCTTTTCGTTTACTGAAATACTGTTTGTATTTCTCACTGTCTATTGTCTTTTTAGTGCTATCAATCCAACCAAAACAAAGCGCTTCATCAACTGATTCACTCCAACCTAGGTTGTGGTTCGGAGATTTTTTCTTATAAAAAACAAGCCAAACAGCATCTTTTTTCTTATGGTTTAATTCGAGCCATTTTCTCCAATCTTTTTTATCATAAGGACAATAGTCTTCAACATCTTTCATACTTTATCTTGGTCTTTGTAAACAAGAACAAACTTTTGATTTTAGCAAATATTAGCTAGGTTTTATTCACCTTATTAGGCAGGGTTTTATTCACTTAATTTTTTAATCATTTTCTTAGAATAATTAATTAAGCGTTGTTTTTTACTTGGTAATAAATCAACTGCTTTATTACCATTCCTTTTAAAACTATTCTTCTTCCAACATCTCCAAATAGATGTCCTCTACATGCTCTCGAGCCCAGCGCATTTTTCTTAAAAACCCAAGGCTAGATTTCATTGTAGGGTTATACATGAAACAGCGGATATTGACACGCTCTGCTAGATACTCCCAACCATAATAGTCTACCAGGCTTTCTAAAATCTGGACCAGTTTTACCCCGTGAAAAGGGTCATTTAATTCTTCTTCAGTAGCTTGTCTCCTTATCCGTTTAGCAGGTTTTTTTTCATTCAACTCTTCATTCGCCTGGGGAATGATCTCTGTGTTTAAAAGCTCGTCTGATTGTTTCTGTTTATCAGTCGGTTCGTTGTTGTGATTATTTTTTAAATCCATTTTGGTATATGGTTTGTTGGGATTCTTGTTTTCTTTTTCGTTATGTGAGGTATGTTTGCCAACGTGATTGTATTTGGAAACTTGCCGGTTTGCTTGCGAGGAATTTCCAAAGGGATTTCAGAAATAGCAAAGGTGCAACGACCTATTAATTTAGTTAAAAACAGCAATTTTTTATATGCAATGTTAGCCATAGTTATTTTTTAAAAACTGTTTGCCCTTCTTTAATGGTTTCAATTACTTTAATGCTTTTAATAGCATCAGGTGCAACTTTTAATGGGTTCTTGTCTAGAATTACTAAATCTGCCAATTTCCCCTGTTCTAAAGTGCCCTTTTCGTTTTCTTCAAAGTGTTGATAAGCACTCCAATCTGTTATCGCCTTTAAAGCCTCATAGGGTGTTAGCCTTTCATTTTCACCAATAATTGCTCCAGATCTAGAAGTTCTATTAACTGCAGTCCAGACAACTCGCATTAAGTTAGGCAATGCTACTGGTGCATCTGTGTGAATAGTGATTTTAAGCCCTTTGTTAAGAGCTGTTCTTACTGGACTAATTCTATTACCTAGTGAGTCGCCAATAATTTCTTTATGCCAATCACCCCAATAATAGGTATGTAATGGAAATAATGATGCAATAACATTTAACTCTTTAAAGGAATCTAATTGATCATCTCTAATGTATTGTCCATGAATTAAGACATTTCTGCGATCATCATTACCATATTTTTCTGCTAAGGGCTTCATTGTCCGTATCATCTGGTCCATGGCAGCATCGCCATTGGCATGTGTTAAAATTTGGTAATTATTAGAAAAGGCTTTCTCGTAAATTGCAGTTACATCTGCATCATTTGGAATGGCAGGATATCCTAAATAGTTGTCGTCAGTTCCATCTGGTGGTAATAAATATGGAATTGTCCTCCAGGCAGTTCTTCCTTGTGGAGAACCATCCAAGGTAATTTTCATACCGCCAACACGATAATGGTTTTGGTAGTCTTTAGAATACCATTTTGATTCTAATGGCTCAGGAAACAAATAATCTACATAGGAAACAATATCAAGTTTCCAAAAATTCATTTCAGCAAACTTCGCTAGTAAAGCGTGCTCTCCCATGGTACGACCATCTTGAGCAGTTGTATAGCCATAACTTAAAGCCATATCTTGTCCAGCCGTCATAAATTTAATTTGAGCTTCTTCAGATTCAGGGGTCAACGCATTGACATATAAAGGAATGGCTGCAAGCTCCTCTAAAACACCATTGGGTTCCATAGAATTTGGCATTCTTCTAATGATACCTCCTTCAGGGTTTTTTGTATCGGCCGTGATTTCTAATAATTCGAGAGCTTTAGAGTTTAAGGAAGCAAAATGTCCTGAAATATGAATAATCATTACGGGAGTTTCCGTGCTAACTTTGTCTAAATCTTCTTTTGTTGGGAATCTTTTTTCTTTAAGAACAGAGTCGTCAAATCCCATTCCAAATATCCATCCTGTAAGGGCTCTATTTTCAGGAGTATTCCAATCTTTAAGAATTTCAATTAATTTAGGAATATCATCTGCTTTTGCATCGGGAGAAGGCAATATCTGAGCGCCAATTGCTTGAGAAGAAAAATTCCCAAAATGAGCATGACCATCAATAAAACCTGGTAATAACGTTTTACCTTTAAGGTCAATCATTTGATGACCTTTACCAGCAACCTTCATCGCTTTACTTGATTCACCAGCAAATTCTATTTTTCCATCTCTCACCACCAAAGCGTCTACATAAATGGCAGAATCACTTGTCATAGTGATAATATCTCCTCCAAAATATACGGAAGCAGTGTTTTCTGTTTGTTTCTTTTCGTTCTCATTGCAAGAGAAAATTATCATTACAAAAATCAATAGCAAGCTCTTTTTCATTTTTATAGATTTATTTTAAATTATTACAAACAGTTAGTGTAATTTTTTTTAATGCTTTTTTGCACAGTATTAGCAGCTTTATTTTCCCCTGTGATAATTAAACTCACTTCTTTTTATCCAATCACCTGCTTCCTCAAATTGAACTTCTTTTCGGATTAAGAAGAAGTCGTTGCCTATAACATATGTGTATCGTATAAGCGCCTTTTTGTTATCATCTTTAGCTTCATGTTCTGTTTGGATTTGGATGTGTCCATTTTCAAGCTCTTCTCTTGATGTCACCACATTCTTATTTAACAGCATCCCATTTTTAGCAATTTTAATTTTGTCGGAATTATTCGCTTTTGGTTCGTTTGGATAGGTATTGTTAAGCAAAAGGATATTTTTATTTTTTCCGTGTGCAACATTTAAATTAGCAGGCATTGTAAACGGTTTGTTGGATTGATAGTCGAGGTAGGTAATACTTCCTTCCCAATTTCCGATAACAACTTTTAAATCTTCAGGAGTGATTTTCGTTTGACCATAACTGTTCATGGAAAGCATCAGGATTATATTTACTATAATATACTTCATCATTTTTTTTAATGTTTATTTCAGCTAATGTGCTCACCTATGGTATCGCTGCATCCCGAAAGGTATGATTTACTATATCCATTGTTGTGCTTTCGTTAGTTGCTCTTTAATAATTCTGTTTCTATCAGCAATATCCTTATTCACTATCTTCTGGTAAAGGTGAAATCATAATATGCGCTTTATGTGTTCCAGGATTCATAATCCAAGGATGGTTTGGCGCGACTGGTTCCTCTGGTAAACCAGTAGATTCTGATGTAGCCCAAGGCATATATACCACATAACGAAGTTTAGCACCTTCCACTTTTGAAGTTTCAGGGTCATACTTTGTTTTTGCCCCGGAGTATATGTGCAAAGTCGCTCCAGGAGTTATTTTAATCTGGCCTGATTTCATTTCTGCTTCTCGTATTGCAAAGATTTCTTGTGCTGTCTTTCCTTCTGCTTTCAAGACTCTTCCTCTTGCCATAAAAGGTTCAAGGCCTATGTGGTAACATGCAGCATTAAACCCGTCCCGATTAGGGTTGTCTACAAGAACAATAAATTCATTATCTCCTTCTCTCAAGGTTACAAACTCACCAGCCATATTATATCCAATTACTTTACATCCCAATCTGCTTTCTTTTGGAGCAGCCATTAAAGCTGTTGCAATTAAAGCTTCATCGGTATCAATAGGATTTAATTGTTTCTCGACTTCATTTGATTTAATCTCGGTTAAATTTTCTGTTGTAGAGGGTTCCTGTGTTAGGTTTTTAGTTTTGTCTGAAGAATTACAAGAAATTAAAATTCCTGTAAAAATCAATGCTATAATAATACGTTTCATCTTCTTCGAATTTTTCCGTTAGACAACGAATTTAATAAATAAGCTTGGATTTTCGAAAGAAAATTCAGCTGCAATGAATTATAGACGGTGTTGTAATCTGTTATTTTTTATTCCATTCGTTTCTTAAAATACTATAATAAATTGTATCACGTCTGCGATTATTAGCCATTAATGTATGACTTCTTAAAACCCCTTCTTCAACAAGCCCTACTTTTTCCATTCCCTTTCTTGCAGGAGTATTTAGTACATCAGTTTTAAATTCAATTCTCAAAATTTTTGTTTCGTTAAATAAAAATTCAAACAATAAATTTTTCACGTGTCCATTTATTCCAGTGCCTTGATATTTTTTAGAAATCCAAGTCCAACCAATTTCAACTCTATTATGCGCTTCGGATAGGTTTCCTATTCGAGTTGAGCCAATAATTTCGTTAGTTGTTGCGTCAGTGATTGTAAATGGTAAAGACTGATGTTCTTTTAAATCCATTACAGCACTTTCAACCCATTCTTTCAAGGTTTTTTCATTTGAAAGGTCAGATGTGAAATAGTACCACATTTGTGAGTTTTTTGTCAAATTTTTCATTTGCTCAAAGTCATTCAGTTTCATTGGTCTAAGAATGACCCTTTCTGAATGAATTTTTTTTTTGAAATCTAACATTATTTAGCGGTTCGGTTTAATTGGTTGCAAAGGTCTTGTATATGAAAAGTAGCTGACTTATAGGTGCTACTTTTCAGTTAAAAACAAAGATAGCAGAAAAGAACTAAACGATAGATTTACCTCTTTCCTGCTATTTTTTAAATACGTGGCTGTGTGTTCGTTTTTTTGGTTGTGTATAAGTTCCAACGTAGCTATTCCAACAAATACTCTTTAAATTCCTCGTAATTAGAAATTGTAGTTGCCAATTTAATTTTCCCCATTACAGATTGAATTTGTTGTGGTAAGGCTTGTTTTGTTTTGATGACATCTTCAACAACATCTAAAAACTTGGTTGGATGTGCCGTTTCCAAAAAGACACAATGCGCATTGGGATTCTTCTCTAAATAAGCCTTACAGCCTAAATATCCAACCGCTCCGTGTGGATCTGCAATATAATTATGATTGGTATAAATTTCTAACATAGCTGCTTTAGTTTCAGTATCTGAAAAACTAAACGAAGACACATTATCTTTTAAGGTTTCAAATTTATTTTTATAGATTTCTTGAATGCGAATAAAGTTACTAGGATCTCCAACATCCATGGCGTTACTTATAGTTTGTACAGATGGTTTCGGATTATATAACTGTGTTGTTAAATACTCAGTCACAACATTGTTTTCGTTATTTGATGCTATAAAATGTTTAATTGGTAATCCTAATTGTTGTGCCATGATACCTGCGCACACATTTCCGAAATTTCCACTTGGTACGGAAAATACAATGTCTTCATGCTTTTTATGCAATTTTTTATAAGCAAACATAAAGTAAAACAATTGTGGTAACCAACGTGCCACATTAATAGAATTGGCAGAAGTTAATTGCATTTTACTAGTAAGGTTTTCGTCTAAAAAAGCAGTTTTAACCATGGCTTGACAATCATCGAAAGTACCGTTAACTTCTAAGGCGCTAATGTTTTGTCCTAGGGTAGTTAATTGTTTTTCTTGAATATCACTTACTTTTCCACTAGGGTAGAGTATGACCACATTTACACCTTTTACTCCTAAGAAGCCATTGGCTACAGCAGCACCGGTATCACCAGATGTTGCTACTAGTACAGTAACATCATTGCTGTTGTTCTGGTTAAAATAACCTAAGCATTGTGCCATAAAACGAGCACCCACATCTTTAAATGCCATGGTGGGTCCGTGGAAGAGTTCTAAAGTTGAAATGTTATTATTAAACTCCACAATAGGAAAATCAAATGATAGCGTTTCATTAATAATGTTCTTTAAAATATCCTCTGGAATATCTGATGATACAAATTGCTTAATAGCTTCAAAGGCAATTTCAGAATGAGATAAATTACCAATGTTATCGAAAAATGCCTTAGGCAAAGGGCTAATGAGTTCTGGAAAATATAAGCCTTTATCTGGTGCTAATCCTTTTATAACGGCATTTTTAAAAGATGTGCTAGGCGCTTTTTTGTTTAAACTGTAGTAATTCATTATTTTTTTGACTTTTGCCACGAATTCAATAATATTAAGTGTTTTACTTATATAATGACGCGTGATGTTTTTTATTTACCTAAAGAACTTTAACTCCTTCTGTATTAATTCTTGAGACGTGAATATCAAATTCAATCCCAGTTTTTGAATACACTTTTTTTATGGCATCTCTCACATTGTTAGCTGTCTCAACTCCCTTGCATAAAGAAAAAACCGAAGGTCCAGAACCTGAAATGCCAGAGCCTAATGCTCCTGCATTTAATGCTTCATTTTTAACATCCAAGTAATGTGGAATCAATTTACTTCTATGTGGTTCTATAATTACATCGTGTAGCGATCTTCGCATCAATTCATAATTATTAGTATGCATGCTATGAATCAAACTTCCAAAATTTGCCCACTGTGTAATCGCGTCTTGAAGCTTTACTTCTTTTGGTAGAAAAGCTCTAGATACAGATGTTTTAATTTCTATTTGTGGATGAATAATGGTTGCATATAAGTTATCTGGTGATGGAATTTGTAAAATTTCTAAAGGTGATAGGCTTTTTACTAAGGTAAACCCCCCAAACAAAGCTGCTGCCACATTATCTGCCACCTCACAATCATTAGCCAATGCTTCTCCTTTAATAGCAAATTGTGTTAATTCGGTTTTATTATACGGCCTCCCTAAAAGTTCGTTCATTCCAAAAACACTTCCAGCGGCACTGGCTGCACTACTACCAATACCGCTTCCAGGTTTTATGTTTTTGTAGATTTCAATTTCGAAACCATAATCAGGATTAATAGCATCATACATAGCTAGAGCAGAAACTCCAGCAACATTTAATTCGGTTTCAAAGGGTAAATCGAATCCTTCTATTCTACTAATTTTAATCCCTTTTTTGTCGACTTTTCTAATTGTCATCTCATCACCGACACTGTCTAAACAAAAGCCTAACACATCGAAGCCACAGGCAACATTAGCGACAGTCGCTGGAGAAAATATTTTTATTTCATTCATTTGGAAAGATTGTGATTATAATTTATTTAATTCCATATATTTCATTATTTTCGTACAATAGTACATTAAAGGTGATATTTATGCAATAATATTCCTTTATGTTTTGTTTAGAACGAAATAAATTCGTTATTACTATGAAAGATGAACTAGATTCGAAAGATATTCAGATTTTGAGACTATTGCTGAATAATGCACGGCTATCCAACAAAGAGATTGCTGCAAAAGTTGAAATTGCACAATCTAGCACACACGATAGAATTAAGAAACTAATCCAGAAAGGGTATTTTAAAGGGGCTTTTGCCCAAATCGATCAAAAAAAACTAGGTCTTAATATTGAGGTAATGTTAGCAATTAAGCTAAACAAACAACACCGTTCCATAATTGCAGATTTTAAAGAGAAGGCATCTAAATTCCCTGGTGTTATACAATTATTTCATATGGCAGGCAACAATGATTTTATTTTGCACATAGGAGTGAAGGACTCTGATGAGTTAAGGAGCTTTATCCTCGATAGACTATCTACTTTAGATTATATACAAAGCACAGAAACTACTATGGTTTTACACAATGAAAGGGTAAATAATATTCTATAATGTTTTTATTAAAACAAATTTTGCATTTTGGTTTTCTAAAACGACATACAACGCTTTTATACAATGTTAGCGGCTGCCATATTTTTTTTGAAAATTCTGATTATTCAAATTCTTTGTTTTTTTTCTATTCAGAAAATGTTGTGAAGTTTTCCCATCGTATTTACTTAAACTTGTGTTTCTAGTCCCCAACCAAAGGATTCCATCGTTATCTTCAACAGTACAAAATACAGCATTATTACTTAGACGCTTTCTCCGAAAAATTAGTAAAGGTTTTTCCATCGAAACGATACAAGCCTGTATTGTTTGTTCCTATCCAAATATTTCCTGATTTATCCTCTACCATAGACCAAACCTGATAATCTTCTAACCCATCTTGGGTGAAATTTGTACAGGATTTCCCGTCATAACGCCATATACCTCCTGAGCCTCCAAACCTACTCATCTTTCCAGTGAACCAAATATTTCCTTCTTTATCTTCTAATATTGGACCAAATCCAACTTTTTCTTCGAGACAAATATTTCCTGCTTTACCTTCTACAATTGGACTAAATCTAGCTTTCTCCGTAAAATCTGTAAACGTTTTTCCATCATAACGAAAATAACCATGACTTCTTCCCGAGAACCAAATATTTCCCGCATTATCTTCTAAAATATAGGGCACCCAAGCATCACCATTCGGTTTATAACTGCTTATGATTTTTCCATCGTAACGGCTAACACCTTCTCCGCCTCCCATTCCCGAACAAAACCAGATATTTCCGTTTTTATCTTCTAATATTCGTTCAATCGATTTAAGTTGCAGACCCTTCTTATTTACAATGCTCTCATTATTTAAAAAAGCAGAAAACAAATCCTCTTTATAAATATAAACTCCTTTATTAGTACCAAACCAAAGTGTTCCATCTTTACGCTGTATCATTCCTCCTATTGTAACTCTTGAATTTGAATTATTAGTTAGCGTAGTATTTGAATTTGGTATTTCCAAAGGAACAGTAACGATCTCTTTCCCATCAAACTTAAATAAACCATGATTGGTACCAAACCAAATATTTCCAATATGATCTTCTAAAATAGAATTAACAGAATTATTACTTTGATTATTTTTAATAATAAATTGAGTGAACAATTTCCCATCATAACGATAAACACCTTCTCCAGTCGTACCAAACCAAAGATTTCCTTGTTTATCTTTAAGACTACAACGTATATTATCACCAAAGCGAGAACCTTGTGTTTTTAAAAGTTTGGGTGTTCCAATAGTTATTGTATCTGTGTTTTTTAAATCATCATGTTGTATTTTGATTTCTTTCACTTTGTTACAGCTAACAAGAAATAAAAGGCCAATTAAAATTAAATAAAGAATGTGTTTTCTCATAATGGTTACCTTGTTCTAGCTAAACTGCGTTTTAATGCAATTTAGGTTGTTTTTTCTTTTCGTATAATACTATCAAACCTAATATGGGGCCTAATGCTAATATTGTATAAATATATATTGGGTTCATTGAAGCGTGCAAAAGATTCAGAAGTTGGATGCTAATTATTGTTATGGAGAAACCAATACAATTTACAATGGTAAGTGCGGTCCCTTTTATTTCTGCTGATGCATTTTGAGCGACTAGCGTTGAGAAAAGAGGTGAGTCTGCAATAACAACCATTCCCCACAAAAGAAGAAAACTAATAAAAAGGCTTTCAGATTCAGTCATAAACATTAAAGGAGAAACAAGGCAGCATACACAAGATAAGAGAAGTGCTATGAAGGCTATTCGTTTAGTATCTAATGTTTGTGTGAGATATCCACTGAGCACACAGGCTAATCCGCCGATTCCTATAATCAGAAATGACAAAAACGGAATATTAAATGCAGCTTCAGGATGTTTCATACTATATGTTTTTAGTATGATCGGTACAAATGCCCAAAAAGCATACAACTCCCACATGTGGGCAAAATATCCGAAGGACGCAGCACGAAATTTGCGATTTCGAAATACACCAAAAAAAGCCGATATATCTAACTTGTTTCCGGGTTTTCGGTAAGGGCCATCAGATACCATAATAAACATCAATAGACCACCTAACACCCCAAGTAATGAAGTTAAGATTAGTACCGATTTCCATGGGAAAGCTCCCATCATTTCCTTCGCTAAATGCGGAAATGCAGTACCAATAACCAATGCGCCCACTAAGAAACCAAGTGATTTACCTAATCCTTTTTCATAATAGTCCGCAGCTATTTTCATCCCTACTGGGTATATACCGGCTAAAAAGAAGCCGGTAATAAAACGAAGTGAAAGGATGCTTGCTAAACTGTTCCCTTCCCATATTACCCCCACATTGAATAGGGAGCCGAGTAAAGCACAGGTTAAAAACACTTTTGATGGCGAAAAACGGTCAGCAATAGTTAAAATAGCGAAGATCAGCGTTCCTAAAATAAAACCGAATTGTACGGCCGACGTTAAGTGCCCCAAAGCACTGCCTTTAAGGTTGAAATTCACCATAAGATCGCCCATTACACCGTTCCCAGCAAACCAAAGTGATGTGCAGCAGAACTGAGAGAGTACGATTATCGGAAGTATTAACTTAGACTGTTTCACTCATCGTTTTATCCAATTGTTAGGCTCCATCAAAAGTATTAATTTAATTAAATCTAGGCCTCACTTAATTTAACAGCGGTACCATAAGCTAAAATTTCAGAACATCCTTGCATTACCATCGAGGTGGTTAATCTAATATTAATAACGGCATCTGCGCCCATTCTTACCGCATCTTGATGCATTCTTTTTAAAGCTTGTTCTCTAGATTCTGCTTGTAATTGTGTGTATTCATCGATTTCTCCACCTACAATGTTTTTAAGACCTGCAAAAATATCGCGTCCAATACTTCTTGCCCTTACCGTACTGCCTCTAGCAATACCAAGGATTTCAGCAACTTCTTTATTCGGGATCTTTTCTGTAGTTGAGAGTATCATATATCTAATTTAAATTATTAATAACAGTCTTCATTTTTGTTTGAACCTCTAAAGCAAGTCCACCGAGCGATTCATTTTTTATAGCACCCATAGAAGCAATTGGATCTACAGCCGAAACTTCAATATCGCCATTTTCATGTTCTTCTACAATAACATTACAGGGTAAAAATACCCCTACTTTATCTTCGGCTAATAATGCTTTATGTGCAAAACCAGGATTGCATGCACCGAGTATTTTATACCTTTTAAAATCTACTCCTAATTTCTCTTTAAAAGCATCGTGGATATTAATTTCAGTTAAAACACCAAAGCCTTCCTCTTTTAAAGCAAGGGTTACTTGTTCAATCGCTTCTTCAAAACTTTTAGTACGCACTATTTTATTAAAATAATAACTCATAATTTGAAAATTTAAATATTAATTTCAACAAAATTAATGGATTGCCAATTCAATAATGGTTACAATTGTTACCAATTAAATTTACAATTATTTCTCGATAGATTTCACCTCTTTTTTATTAAAAGGAATTCCTAGTTGGAATAGTACATCTTCATCATCGGTATGATCTGAAGTATCTAAACCGTAGACTATTTTTTTGGGATCGTCATAAACAAAAGTCCCAAAAATACGATCCCAAATAGAAAGTACATTTCCATAATTACTATCGGTCCAAGGCAACTCGTTATGATGATGAAATTTATGCATGTTTGGAGAAACAATTACATAACTCAAACCCTTATCCAACCATAAGGGTAAGGATATGTTTGCGTGATTAAAGTAGGTGAAAGGTATGGTAATCATTCGGTATAAAAAGTAAAAAGAAACCGGCATTCCCATTAATATAACTACCATTAAGGCAAAAGTTTCACGAATTAAAAAATCCAAAGGATGGTGTCTTGTTCCGGTGGTTACGTCCACATGTTTATCGGTATGATGTACAATATGCAAACGCCACATCCACCTTACTTTATGCAATAAAAAATGAACAAAATATTGAGAAGTAAAGTCTAAAACCACAATTGATAATACTAACTTTACCCATAGCGGTGCTTCAAATATATTAAGCAATCCAAATCCAGAGTTGCTTAACCAGCCATCGACAAAAGTGAGTAAAATTCCAAAAACCGAATTAATAACCACCACCAATAGCAACAATATCATATTGGTTTTAGCGTGTTTCCATTTGCTTTTAGGGTTTTTATAAAATGAGTAATACCCTTCTAAAATCCAAAAGAAAGCAAGAAAAAAGAAAATCCAAGCCCCTTTAATCCAAGTAGGTAAATGCTCAAAATAACCTAAAAACGCTTCCATAAATTATTTTAATATTTTTTGATATCTCGATTCATTATTAAGAACCGAAACCGCTTCAATTATTTCTGGACTGTGTTCTAAATGATAATTATACATGCCCTCACGATAAAAATAACGCTTTAATATTTCATCGCTTAATAAGGTTTTAATTTCCGCTTTCTTTTCAATCAAAGCCTTTTCTTTAGCGGAGTCTACTGCGGCCATTAATTGATTGTAACTGGTAGTTATTTCTTTTTGTAAATGTTCGTCTTCTGCTTTGCGCAATGCTTCTGCAAACAATTTTTCCGACTCCGTTTCGTATTCAAAATTATTGGATTTTAAAAACTGAAGGAATTTTTGAAAATCACCATCTGAAAAAGTAAAGTTATTCCAATCCTCTATTTGGTTGTTATAATAATAGTCAGTAGCATAATCAAAAATGGCTTGATCTTTTAATAAAGCGGTAGTTATAGGACTAAATTTACCAGATTCTAATTCAATATCTGGCATAATTCCACCGCCATCATAAACCGTTCTGCCTCCTTTGGTTTTAAAAGAATTATACTCTTTAGAATCTACCCGAACCGGATCTCCGTTTTCATCTCGATTCCAATAATCTAAAGCTTGAATACACCTTCCGCTTGGAGTATAATACCTAGAAATCGTTACCTTTAATTGAGTGCCATAAGTTAGTTTTTTAGGACGTTGGACCAATCCTTTTCCGAAACTACGAGCACCAACAATAACAGCTCTATCAAGATCTTGAAGGCCTCCAGAAACAATTTCACTAGCCGAAGCACTTCGACCGTTTACCAATACCACTAAAGGTATTTCTGTGTCAAAAGCAGGTTGGGTTGTTTTATAGGTTTTATTGTATTTTTTGATAGCCGATTTAGTCGTAACAATAGACTCTCCTTTTGGAACAAATAAATTAACAATGTTAATCGCCTCTGTTAATAATCCTCCTGGATTACCTCTTAAATCGAGGATTATTTTAGTAGCACCTTGACCTTTTAAATCGACTAAAGCTGCTTTTGTTTCTTTAGTTGTTAATCTATTAAATTTAGACAATACAATATAGCCAATATTGTCATCAATTAACTTGTAAAATGGTACCGCATGTACATCTATTGCTCCTCGAGTTAAGGTAGTAGTTTCGGTTTTTCCTTGCCTTAAATATGTTAATTTAACTTTAGAGTCTGCAGTACCTTTTAGTAATTCACTAGAATCTCCTTCATTATCTGCAAGAGTAATATTTCCGATTTTAATAATTTGATCGCCACTTTTTAAACCTGCATTATCAGCAGGAAAACCTTTAAAAGGCTCTATGATAATCATTTTATGATCCTTGTTTCTTACGGTTGCTCCAATTCCTGTATACATTCCAGAATTGTTAATACGCGCGTCCTCCACTTCTTGTTCGTTCCAATAAACGGTATAAGGATCCAAATCTGCTAACATTCCTTTAATCGCTTTATTCATTAAATCTGAAGGTGTTGTTTCATCAACATAATTCATATTTAACTCTTTAAAAAGCGTCGTAAATATTTCGATTTGCTTGGCGATTTCAAAAAAATCTCCTTTAAAACTTACGGTGGTAAATAGGATTCCTAAAGCTAAAATAGGAATGAGAATTTTCTTTTTCATTATTTAATTTTTTTAATCAAAGCCTTAAATGACGCTTCAATTGTGGAGTATGGCAACTTTTCCTTACCAATATATAAAAAGAACAAGGTAAATTTTAAATCGTCCTCATTTTTTAACAAATGTTTTTGAAGTCTATAGGCTTCTCTCATTTGTCTTTTAATGCGATTTCTGTCTATAGCATTTTTAAAATTTCTTTTTGGTACCGCAAATCCAGCTTGGGTTTTCTCTTTGTTTTCAACGGGAAGGTAAAATACTTTTACAGGGTGTTTTGTAAGCGACTTGCCCTCTGTAAATAGAAGTTCAATGGCTTTTTTACTTTTAAGTTTTTCAGATTTTGGAAAACGGAAATTCATGGTAGTAAAAGTAAGAAATATGAAAGAGTATTGGTTCTTATTTAAAACCCAATATCTA
>OJDV01000342.1_pt1 | contig 16775 bp, 14 predicted proteins | sample 1592911 | NCBI WGS metagenome assembly OJDV01 (sample SAMN05416860, study PRJEB24817) | seawater metagenome | isolation source: Sea water | place: Canada:Atlantic | collected 2013-11 | reverse complement strand
GCCTGTCTCGTGGGCTCGGAGATGTGTATAAGAGACAGATACAACACAAAACTATGAGAAGTCCTTTAAAAACAGTTCATACTAAAGTACCAAACTACTCATACTTTAGTTTAAAAGTAGACTTTCTATATAATATTGAAGTTTTTTGCGATTTGCAATGCTTGTGTTCGACGTTTGGCATTAAGTTTTGAAAGAAGATTTGAAACATGTGTTTTTATGGTGCTTTCTGAAACAAAAAGTTTCTCACCAATTTCTTTATTTGAAAGCCCTTCGGAAATGCCTAAAAGGACCTCATATTCACGTTTACTAATATCAAGATCTTTAATCTTTTTATGATTTATATCTTCGGAAGGTGTATTCTGTTTTTGAAGACTTTTTTTATTTAAGTACACACCTATGAAAAAGAAGACAATAGCAATTATCGCGATGGCGATCTCTGAATTTAAATCACCAGAAATAACAGCATATTTGCTAAACTGAAATAGTAAAAGCAGAGCAAGAATGAGTAATCCAAAAACAAGAATGGTTTTTTTCATACTTTAAATTTAGTGAAATTCTGCTTTAATTTTATCAACGATAGTTTGGGCTAGTTTTTCTTTACTCTCGACAGTCCATCCAGCAACATGAGGTGAAAGCAATACGTTTTCTGCTGAAATAAGATATTTAAAAGCATCTGGCATTTCTGAATTAAATAGATTTTCAAACGACGATTTCTCATACTCCAAAACATCTAATCCAGCGCCTAAAATTTTACCTGATTGTAATGCAGAAACTAAATCTTTTGTCACTACGCTTTTTCCACGAGCTGTATTAATCAACCAAAATGGGTTTTGAAATGCATCGATAAACTCTCTGTTAACCATATCAATTGTCGATGGTGTTTCAGGTGTATGCAAGCTTAATACGTTTGCTTTAGTTTGAAGTTCTTCTATACTGACTTGCGTTGCATTTTGATCTCCAATATTTGCTTTGATATCATAACATAAGACTTCAACATCAAAACCTCTAAGTTTTTTAGCAAAAGCTTTACCCATATTTCCATAACCTATGAGTCCAATAGTTTTGCCGTCGAGTTCTAATCCACGATTGTCTTCACGTAACCATTTACCATTGCGAACTTCACGATCTGCCTTATTAAGTTTATTAAATAACGACAATAACATGGCTAAACTGTGTTCACCAACAGCATTGCGATTACCTTCTGGAGCAGCAATTAGTTTGATACCTTTTTGTTGTGCGTAATCACAATCTATATTTTCTAATCCAGCTCCTACACGACCTATAAATTTTAGGTCTTGGGTTGCGTCGAGGAATTGTTTGTCAATTTTAAACCTACTTCGAATAATAAAACCATCATATTGATGAATAATATTTTGAATGTCTTCTTTTGAAGAGGAATAATCTTCATCATTACTGAATCCTAAAGCATTGAGTTGCTCAATTAATAACCGATGATTTGTATCTAAGTGTAGTATTTTCAAATTTGAGGATATTCGGTTTGTGTTAGTTCTGCTTGAACTTTTCCTGTATGTGCTGTGCTCAGTTTTTCAAATAATAGGAGATGAACTTCTTCATCATTTTTTGTACATGGATTATGCTCCACACCTTTTGGAACAACAATGAGTTCACCTTCTTTTACAACTTCTGTTCGGTCTCTAAACTGCATGTATAATGTGCCTTTTATAACTTGGAACAATTCGTCTTCATCGTCATGACTATGCCATACAAATTCGCCTTTTATTTTTGCTAATATCACTTGCATATTATCTACAGTAGCGATGCGATGTGGATGCCATTGTTTAGAGAATAAAGTATGTTTTTCTTTAATATTTATGGGTTTCATTATAAAATGACTTTTGTGTGTTTAAAGTTACGAAGTTTTGCGTTAGTGATGGAGCAAATGTTGGAGCTCCTCTAAGAGAGCGACTTGCGAGAGCACGACCTAAAAGGGAACGCCCAAAAAATTAAATACCTAAAATCAACTTAGCAATCCAGAAGTAGATAAGGATTCCGAAGATATCATTACTCGTTGTAATAAACGGTCCAGTAGCGATTGCTGGATCAATGCCTCTTTTGTTTAAAAAAAGTGGGACAAATGTGCCAATTAAACCTGCAATAATAATGACAGCAATTAGTGATACCGAAATGGCAAGTGCAGTTAATGGTTCACCTTTTGTTGCCCAGACAAACAAGAATAGAAAAACAGCTAAAATAGTTCCGTTTAAGGCAGCTAGTAACATTTCTTTAATGAGTCGGCTATTGATACTTCCTTTAACATCATCATTAGCTAAACCTTGAACAATAATGGCGCTTGATTGTACACCGACATTTCCTGCCATTGCTGCAATTAATGGTGTGAAAAAGAATAATAGCGCATACTTTTCAAAAATACCTTGAAAGCCTTCCATAATTAAAAACGCACCAATACCACCAACAAGTCCTAAAAACAGCCAAGGTAGTCGTGCTCTGGTAAGGTCTAAAATACTATCATCTGCTTCAACATCACCTGTTAAACCAGCAGCCATTTGGTAATCTTTTTCTGCTTCTTCTTTTAAAACATCTACAATATCATCAATCGTAATTCTGCCTAATAATTTTTGGTTATCATCTACAACAGGAATGGCTTCTAAATCATATTTAGCCATGACTTTAGCGACATCTTCAACATCGTCATTTACATAAACCCAGTCAACATTGTCTTTGGCAATATCTGATATTTTTTGTTCGCTTTTGGCAACGATTAAATCTTTAAGAGATAAACGACCAATTAGTTTTTCTTCTTTATCAACGACATATATAGAATGAACTCTAGTTACCTCTGTGGCTTGCCCTCTAATACGACGCAAGCAACCAGCAACGGTCCAGGTTTCATAAACTTTAACGAGTTCTTTTGCCATGAGTCCACCAGCAGTATCTTCATCATAGGCTAAAAGTTCAGTAATTTCTTTTCTATGCTCATTATCTTCAATTTGCGAGATAACTTCTGCCTGACGTTCTTCAGGTAATTCGGCAATAATATCAGCAGCATCATCTGTATCTAGTTCTTCAACTTCTTCGGCAATTTCTTTTGCTGAAAGATTCTCGAGTACTTTTTCTCTAGTATCCTCATCAAGTTCAGTTAGTATATCAGAAGTCGTTTCAGAATCTAATAATTTGATAACGTAAACTGAATCGTCTAAATCTAATTCATCTAAAATTTCGGCAATATCGGCAAAGTGAAATTCATTTAAAAGCGCTTTTAATTGTTTGTCATCAGAATTCGAGACAAGAAGTTCTACTTTCTCAATGAGCTCATCGGTAAGTTCAAATTGGATATTTTCTTTTTCTTCTACCAAGTTTGATGAATTTGTTATTCTTCCTCGTCGTTTGCAATGAGTTGTGTTAATTCTATAAATGAATCTACACTTAGTTGTTCGGGACGTTTGTCAAATATAACATTTGCTTTTAAACTATCTGAAAGATTGAATGTTTTTAAACTGTTACGAAGTGTTTTTCTACGCTGTTGAAAAGCGGTTTTTACGACTCTGAAAAACAATTTTTCGTCAACAGATATTGAGAAGTCTTCTTTACGCTTAAGGCGTAAAACTCCAGAATCAATTTTTGGAGGTGGATTAAATACGGTTGGTGGTACAGTAAATAAATATTCTGCTTCATAAAACGCTTGAGTTAAAACCGAAAGAATACCATAGACTTTACTGCCTTCTTTTGAACAGATACGAGCTGCGACTTCTTTTTGAAACATACCACAAAACTCAGGAATTTGATCACGCATCTCTAAGGTTTTAAATACGATTTGTGTAGAAATGTTATAGGGGAAATTACCAATGATAGCAAAAGGTTCATTATTAAATATCTCTGTTAAATCATATTTCAAAAAATCTTTTTCATAGACACGATCTGCTAAGTTAAGATAATTTGCCTTGAGGAAATTTACAGATGCTGGATCAATTTCTATGACATGAATTTTGGTCTCTTTTTTTAGCAAATACTTGGTTAGCATGCCCATTCCTGGTCCAATCTCTAGCACATGCTTATAGCCATTGAAACTTAAACTATCTGCTATTTTTTCAGCGATGGTTTCGTCAGTTAAAAAATGCTGACCTAAATGTTTTTTTGCTCTTACAGACATAGTTTTTATTTGAATTTCACTGAATATTCATCCACAATTTGTAATTCTGTTCTAAAGGCTACCGACTTTCCAGCAAAACGTTTCAAACCTTCTTGGCGTAACTTATCTGCATCATCTTTGTAGTAAGCATCAAGAGCTTCTCTTGAATACGAACGATACTGAATAGAATAAGTTTGTCCACCCATATCTTCTTCAACCAAAACTTTGGTCAACGTTGCTTTTTCAAATTTCCCTGTGGATAGCACCTGAGGAATATGTTCTTTTATCCAAAGTAGCCATTCGTCATGAATACTGTCTTCAATATTGACAGTTACGTTATATATGTACATGTACTTTTAATTATAAGTTCTTTGCAAATAACAGAAGTTCTTTGTCGTCTTCAAAGGGTTTTATTGTTTTTTGGTAAGATAAGCCTAATTTTTCCAAAAGATTAATGGACGGTTGGTTTATTGGGAGTGTAATTGCGCAGAGCGTTTTTATGTTGAATGTGTTTTTGGCAAGCTTCATAATTTCTGAAGCAGCTTCAAATCCGTAGCCTTTTCTATGGTACTCAGGAAGTAACGAAAAACCGATATCAGTATGCTCTAAATTGTCTCGTTTTAATAAACCGCTAGTACCTATAGTTTTTAAATTTTCGTCTTTTAATTGAAGTTTATAATACCCAAAGCCAAATGTTTCATAGCATTTGAGTTGGTTGTTTTTGACATGAGATTTCGCTTGTTCGAGAGTTTTTACATTGCGATCGCCATTATATTTAAGCCATCCTGGAGTATTCATCAATTCTAAAAGAAAAGAAGCATCATCAATTGAAATTTTTGAGATTATGAGTCTGTTGGTTTCGGCTATTACCATAAGAGTTATTGATAAAAAACGGATTAATTTATCGCATCACCACGTAACATTCTAAAGCGCTTTCTGGCTTCAATAAAGTAGATACTATCTTCGTGATTAAAAATAATTTTTTCGTAAAGAGGTTTAGCTTTTTCTGGCTCGCCAAGTTGTGTTTGGTAAAGTTGACCTAAATAAAAATAAGCATCGTCAGCCAAAATTTCATCTCTGTAATTGGCAATAATATACTCGTAATTAGCAACAGCTTTGTCGTATTGTTTTGCGTTTTCAAATAATTTGGCTTGCATAAACAAGGCTTGATCTTCTATCGTTTCTCCTTTGTGTTCTGTTAGGATTTTACCTAAAAGAGAAATGGCTTCATCGTTTTTATTCTGAAACGCATACAAATCGGCTTTAGAGTATAAACGCAGAGCTGTATGCAATGAATCTTCTTGAATATTGTCTGAAATTAAAAGTTTTAAATCTAAAGCATCGTTGGCAATGAGTTGTGATGTTGATGATTTTAAAATTTTAAGCTGCGACTCTGCCCATTCAAAATCACCTTTATAATAACTTGTTTTGGCAACTTTATACCTTGCTTGTTGTGATATAGTACTATTTTTTAGATTCGCTTGAATTTGAGAATAGTAAATTAAAGCTTCATTAAATTTTTCTTGAAACACTAAAATGTCTCCTAATTTTAATTTAATAGTAGCCTCTTGAAATAAAGACAATTCTAATTCGAGACTTTCTTTTAAAAATGTACTAGCTACTTTAGGTTCATGAAGCTTAAAAGCTAGAAAGTCGCCATAAGCAATTTGTAGCGCAATGGTTTGTTCGTAAGTTCCATATTTTTTGAATAGTGCTAGGTATTTCTCTTGAATGTCTTTGAATTCTTTTTTTGTGGCATTAGTAGTTTCAATATCTAAAAGATATTGATGTGCAATAAGTCTGGTTTGAATATCTTGAGAACTCTCTAATATATAATTGAAAATAGAATTTGCTGTGTCATAGTCCTTTTCATTGATGGCTGTAAGTGCTAAATCTGTAATACGAGTTAGACTCTCTGGTTTTCTTAGGTATAAAGCTTTCTCTTGTATAAAGGCTTTGTTGTATGCCTTTTCTTGAATGTAGAGCCAGCTTAACATATCATACCAGATTTCGTCTGGTTGTGCTTGAATTTTTTTAAGCAATAATTTTCTAAGTGAAACATTGTTTTCATTGTCGTTATTTTCAGAAATGAAATCACTGAAAGCCCGTTTCCCATTATTAAGAAATTCAGGTTTAGATTCAATGTAATCAATGTAGTTAGAGAATAGTTGTTCAATGTTTCCAAGTTCACCATAAATACGAGCAAGCTGTATGTTATAGTTTTGTTTTGGATTGAGTACCATTCCTTTTTTATAAACTATAATTGCTTTTTCTAGAAGACTATGATCTTGAAGACGTTTGGCTACACTATAAGTGAAAGCTGGGTTTTCGTCAAGTGCAATAATAGCATCTGTATAATAGGTCTGTGAAATTTCAAGATTCCCTTTAAGTTGGTAATTGTAACCTAATTCAACTAGAAAAGAAGGATTATCACTTGTAGAAATACGTTCTAATAATAGAATTTGGGCATCATCATATTGTTCTAATTGCTGATGTGTTTCGACAAGCTTAAAGAGATATTTATAATTGCCTTTATTCTTTTCGTATAATTTTTGATAAGAAATAAGTGCTTTTTCAAACTCACCACGTTTGAAATAGTTGTCTGCTAGTTGTTCGTTTTGTGAAAAACCAAATGCACAACTAAAAAGAAAGACGATAAGTAAAAATTGCTTCATGCCACTAATTTATGTAAATATAACTTATGCTGCGCTTACATATTGTGAATGTTTTTATAAAAAAATGCCTAAACATGAGTTTAGGCATTACCATCCAAAATAAATGTGCTATTAATCACTATGTAAAAATGATTCAATTATTCTGCGGTGGCTATTTTTTGGGAGTATCTAAAACGTAATAGGGTTATTATAGCAATACTTTACTTGCCATAACAATTAATGTTACTAGAAGTACAATGCGTTTGATATTTTTCATAATAAGTAGGTTATTAGTGATTTGGGAATACTAACTTCTATCTTTTTTTTGAAAAATCAAAAGAATTTGCCAAAAATTCGTTAAACAACGTCTTTTTTTAGCATTTAAACGATGAGATATATGAATATTCTTACAAAATTAGATTTTATTGAATCCTGTGTACGGAATCAATACTTCTGGAATTTGAATGCCATCTTCGGTTTGGTAGTTCTCTAAAATACCTGCTAAAACTCTTGGTAAGGCAAGAGAGCTTCCATTTAAAGTATGTGCTAATTCGTTTTTGCCATTACTATTTTTATAACGCAAACGTAAACGATTGGCTTGATATGATTCAAAATTAGAAACACTTGAAATTTCTAACCAACGGTCTTGGGCAGTAGAAAACACTTCAAAATCATAGGTCATTGCAGCAGGAAAACCAGTATCTCCTCCACACAAACGTAAAATTCTGTAAGGTAATTTTAATTCACGTAAAATACCTTTTACATGATCAACCATTCCGTCAAAAGCTTTATATGAATTATCAGGATGCTCCACACGAATGATTTCTACTTTATCAAATTGATGTAACCTATTTAAACCTCTAACATGAGCTCCATAACTACCTGCTTCTCTTCGAAAACAAGGTGTATAGCCAGTAATACCTATTGGTAAATCACTTTCAGCTAATAAAACATCTCTAAATACATTAGTTCCTGGGACTTCTGCTGTAGGAATTAAATATAAATCGTCACGAGAATCGTGATACATTTGTCCTTCTTTATCTGGTAATTGACCAGTACCATAACAAGACGCTTCGTTTACTAAAAGAGGTAATTGGTATTCTGTGTAACCAGCAGCTGTATTTTTATCTAAAAAGTAAGCAATAAGTGCACGTTGTAATCTAGCACCTTTTCCTTTATAAACGGGAAAACCTGCTCCAGCAATTTTATTACCAAGTTCAAAATCAATGATATCATATTTTTTTGCTAATTCCCAATGAGGAATTGCGCCTTCATGAAGTTTTGGAATATCACCTTCGATAAAAATTTCTTCATTATCTTCTTCAGAATTCCCTTTAGGAACACTTTCGTGAGGTACATTAGGAATTTTATAAAGTAAAGCTGTGAGCGCTTCAGCTTTAGTATTAAGCTGATCACCCAAAGTTTTAGAGTCTTCTTTGAGTTGTATTGTTTTTTCTTTTAAAACGTTTGCTTCAGCTGCTTTTCCGGATTTAAATAAGTTACCTATTTCTTTAGAAAGACTATTAGATTCAGCTAGAGTGTTATCCATTTGAGTTTGTAAAGCTCTTCGGTCTTCATCTAAGGTAATCACTTCTTCAATCATTTGAGTGGCATCAATATTTCGTTTTGCCAATCTCTTAATGACGTCCTCTTTATGTTCTCTAATAAAAGCAACTTGTAACATGCATAAAAATTTAAGCTGCAAATTTAATGAATTGTCAGTTATTCTCGTCTTGTTTTGAAGGTAAAATCCACTCTTGATGTTTAAAAGGATTCCATTTCACACTAGCCAAGTCAACTTTAGGATCGATAAGCCGTTGTCTTGGTTTTCCGTTAATGCTAACGAATGCTTTTACATATACCTTTATGTCCATTCCATTTTTAGCATATTCTTTTTTTAGATGTTGGGCAAATTGCCACATAACATCTGGCTTAGAGCTCACTGTTTTTTGTTGTTTTTTTGAAAGATAATCATCAAAATTGATTAGGACTGAATTGTCTGTAGCCTTGTTTAATACAGTGAAAGTTGTGCTACCACTTTTTGTGCGAAGCATCATTCGCCACGACATTCTATGTCCTTCTTCTGTCCAAAGCACATCATCTTCAATAAAATGATGTCTTAAAGGAAGTGTGATTTGCACAATAAAATATATGATGAATATTGTTTTAAAAACAGGAGCATAGCTTGGAATTATAATCTCATTAGCTTCATAAAGCGGTTTCTTCTTCAAGAATAAATTCTGAACATATTTAGGTTCAAAAAAGAAAACGGCAAAAGCTAATGACAAATACGGGAATATACCAACCTGAAAAATGATAGAGTTAAAAAGATGAAAAAATACAGATGCGAAAAACGCAATTTTACGAGTAGGTTTCCATAGTAACAATGGAACTATAAGTCCGTCAAATAAAATGCCTCCATAAGCAACAAAATAATGTAGTGCTTTTTGCTGAAGTAGGTCACCAACTAATACATAGTGTTGTTTGCTTTGCATTAATAATTTTGGAACCGTAAGGTCTATCCAATCTGGATACATTTTTGCTATAGAAGCGAAAGTATATAAAATGAATAATTGAAAGAAGAAATACAATCTGCACCAATTTGGCATTGAGGTGCTTTTTATTTCCGGATTTAGTTTTGCATCTACAGAAGCGAATTTATGAGCTGGCATTACAACCATAGCAGCACTTAGGATCATTAAAAAGTAATAATGATTATTGTAAGATGATTTTTGCATAAAGTATACACCAGCCCAAAGCAATGTAAAGCTTAGCATACTAAGCCTATACTTGTACCCAATCATTACGAAAATCCCGAAGATGCCCATAATCGCATAGTAGACATACATCCATGATCCTGGTAACGGCTGAAGCCAATCAAAACCAATAAAATTAAATGTGAATTGAGGTTCAACGAGTGTTCGTGTAATCCATCCAGTAGCAATAGCACCAAAACTCTCTAAGGTGATTAAGGCGCCAAACACTATTCTAAATATAACTAAAGCACTATTATCGATATGTTTAAATAAAAATTTATTCATAATCATTAATAAATTTTAGTGATTGCTCTTGGTCTAATTTAAGTTGTTCTTTAAGTAATGCAACAGAATCAAATTTATGTTCGTCTCTCAAGCGATTTATAATGTTCACCTTAAGTGTGCTATTGTAAAGGTCCTTATCTAAATTAAAAAAATGAACTTCAATAGACTGTTTAGTGCCATTAACAGTAGGATTTGTGCCAATATTCATCATTCCGTGAACTATACTATTGTCAATAATAGAATTCACAATGTATACTCCGTTTTTTGGAATGAGTTTATAATCTTCTTTAATCTGAATGTTTGCCGTTGGGAACTGAATCTGTTTGCCAAGCCCTTTTCCTTTTATTATAGTTCCTGTTATAAAATATGGAGAACCTAAGTACGAATTGGCAGTTTGAAGATCTCCATCTGACACAGCGTTCCTGATTTTAGTTGAACTTACAGCGACGTCTTTAATGTCTTGTGCAGAAATTTCTTCGACTTCAAATCCGAATTCTTTTCCGAAGATTTTCAAATCATCAATGTTGGCACTTCTGTTCTTTCCAAAATGATGGTCATAACCAATAATAATATGCTTTGCGTTAAGTTCATCTACTAAAATGTTTTTCACATAGTCCCTTGCTGAAAGATTAGCAAAATCTTTATTAAACATCTTAACAACAAGTGCCATTAAACCTAGTTTAGAGAACAATTCTTTTCGTTCGTCAATAGTATTTAAAAGTTTAATGTTTGATTCTTTTTGAAGCACCATTCTTGGGTGCGGAAAGAAAGTCAAGACTACAGATTTAAGGTTTTTATTTTGGCCTACTTTAACCAAACGCTCAATGATTTTTTGATGTCCAATGTGAACACCATCAAATGTTCCAATTGTTATTACAGAGGGCTTTTTAGAATATGGTTTTTGATTATCGTAAAGTATCAATACTGAAAATTATTTTGGTAAAAATAACGATAAACCTAAAACCTATGAAATAATAGTTTAGGCTTTAATTGTTATAGTTTTAATGAACTGAAGCAATAATTTGAAAAGAAAGCAATTTTGAACTAAATATTGAACATCAATAAAAACACGGTATCAACTGTTAAAACACGAATTTTTGTTAAATAAATTACAAAAAAATCATATGATTTCATTAGATTTGAAGACACTATTTAAAAAAATCTTAGTGAAAAGAAAAATATTTAACTAATATCAATGACACATGAAAAACTTTACTTTTAAATCAATTTTTACAGTTCTAGCACTTTTGCTTGCTGTAACTAGTTATTCCCAAGATCGTACTTGTGGAATGATGGAGTACATGGAAGAGATGCTAAAAAACCCCGTTTTAGCAAAAGAATACGAAGAAAATCAGAAAACATTCAAAGCTGAAGTTGCAAGAAGGTTAAATACTGATTTCCAGGCAAGAGGAGGCGCTACAATAGAGATTCCTGTTGCTGTTCATTTTCCAACAGGAAATACAAATGATAGAGCTTGTTTAGAAGCATTAGCACAAAACCAGATTGATATTTTAAATGCAGATTATACAGCAACAAACTCTGATATTACAACATGGTTTGGTATCGCTGGTCAACATCCTGGCTTAACTGCTCCAGGAGTAGCTAATATTTCATTTTGTTTGGCAACATCAAATCACCCAGCTGCCGTAACTCAATTAATAGAAGGTCAACCAGCGGTAACGATTGGTTATAATTTTGCAAACGGTTCTGGATTTCCTGAAATGGATACAAATTTCCAAGGTTATATGAATTTTCTTGTAAAGCCAATTGGCGGTTTATTAGGATATTCTCCAGGAGGAGGTAGTGTAGCTCAAGGTATGGCAGTAGTATTAAATACAAATGCATTTGCATCTGGTGCTGGATGTCCAACTTCAGGTATAGTTCCTCAGTTTAACTATAACCTTGGTAGAACGACGACTCATGAATTAGGACACTTTTTTAGTTTAGATCATACGTTTAGTTCTGATGGAGGAGGTAATTGTGCGATGGCTGATGGCGATGGTATTGCAGATACTCCTAAAGTCGCTAATAGTACATATGGATGTCCTAGTAACCCTACTCCATTTGCATGTAATATACCTGAAAGAAGATTAACCATGAATTATATGGATTATGTAAATGATGCATGTATGTACATGTTTACTCCAGGTCAGATGACTCAAGCTGAATCGTATATATCAGCTGTTTTAGCTCCTGCTTTTAAGCCAAACACGTGTGTTGCAGGTGTTGCAGGTTTTTCTTTAACAGCAAATAACAGTCCAATTTCGAGTTGTCCTACTACAGATACTCAAGTAGCTTTTGATTTGACTTATTCTACAGTATTAGATTTTAATGAGACTACAACTTTTTCTGCAACGGGCCAACCAGCAGGATCTACAGTTACTTTTAGTCCAACATCTTTAAATAATGATGGTGGTTTCACAATGACTATAGGTAATTTAGGAGCTACTGTTCAAGGCGATTATACGATTATTGTTACAGGTACATCTAACTCGGTTACAGAAACAGTTGATGTTGTATTAAATAATACCTGTATGACTGTTGCTTGTGATGATTATGTTGCAACAGATACTCCAATTGTAATAGATGCAGCAGCAGCAGGTGGTGCAACATATACGTCAACCATAACTGTAACTGAAGATTTACCAGTTGATGACGTTAACGTTACATTTACAATAACGCATGATTGGGTACGTGATATAACAGCGACTATAACAAGTCCAAACGGAACAGAAGTAGAATTGACTGCAGTTAATGGTGCTAATGGTTATGGAGAATACCAAGGTACTGTTTTTGATCAAGAGGCAGTAACAGCAATAGCAGATGAGACTCCAGTTAATAATATTTTTACAGGATCATACATACCTTCAGGTGATTTATCATTAATTTATGGAGAGATGTCTGCTGGTGATTGGGTATTAACTGTTACTGATAATTTTGCTGATGATGGAGGTAATTTAACGAACTTTGAAATTGAACTTTGTCTTCAAGGTACAATGAGTATATCTGAATTTGGATTAAATGGATTTGCAATATTCCCTAATCCTAATAGTGGTGAATTCACAATTAAGTTGAATTCTAATTCAGGAAACGATATTAAGGTAGATGTATTAGATATTAGAGGAAGAAGAATCTTTAATAATGTTTACACAAATACTGGTGACTTTAATCAAACAGTTAAATTAGATAGCGTTCAATCTGGAATGTATTTAGTAACTGTAAATGATGGTAATAGTGAAATTACTAAAAGAATTATTGTAGAATAATTCGGAAGTATATATACATTAAAAAAAGAGGCTTAATAGCCTCTTTTTTTATGCGTTATGGTTTTTTAAAAATTATGCTATCTTTAAAAAAATTTTAAAAAAACATAAATGAAAACAACTCTCCACGTAACCAAAATTTTGTTTTTCTTTTTTGTGACATTTTCTATGTTTGCACAAGAGATAACTTGGGAATCTTCACAATTTAGAAATGGCACAGATGATGTTACTTTAGAACATTTAGATTCAAAAAACCACGCAGTTTTTCAATTAAACATTGATAACCTAAAACAACAACTGCTTTTTGCTCCTCACAGAAATGAAGCAAATGGACAATCAAATACAATTGTTCAGTTTCCAAATTTTAAAGGACAGCTAGAAGATTATAGAGTGGTTGAAACTGATATATTCTCTTCAGAATTTGGAGCGAATGCATATCCAAATATTAAAACTTATTTAGGGGCTAGAACTGATGATTCTGGTACACGTGTAAGATTTAGTGTGACACCTTTAGGATTGAAAGCAATGATTTCGGAACCAGGAAAGGATATATTTTATATTCAACCTGTTACTAAAGTATCTAATGGACAGTATTTAATTTATAATAGAAATGCTAAAACTGATTCTTCTGAAACATTTGAATGTTTAACTGAAGATTTAGAAGTGCTTTCAAGATCTGCAACACCATTTTTAGAGAGAGATGCAAATGATCAATTATTAAGAACTTTCAGAATAGCGATTTCAACAACATCAGAGTATACAGGTTTTTGGAATGATGGCAATGCTGGTAATGGTGGTCCTCAAGATGATGCTTTGGCAGCAGTGATTTCAACATTAAATAGAATGAATGAGATTTTTGAAGTTGATATGGCAATTACCTTTGTACTAGTTAATACGGTAGACGATCCAGCATTAGATATAGTGTATTCTGGAACTGATCCTTACGGATTTGATTTAAATGGAGATTTGCAAACTAATTTAACAGCAACAGTTGGTGAATCTGATTATGATATTGGTCACTTATTTGATTTTGATAATAATAATGGAAACGCTGGTTGTATAGGATGTGTTTGTGAAAACGGACAAAAAGGAAGTGGGTTTTCAGCACACGAATTTGTAGACAATGATGGAGGACCATTTATGGCTGATTTTTTCGATATTGATTATGTACCACATGAAGTAGGTCACCAAATGGGTGCTTTACATACGCATGCAGCAGCCGATAATAATTCTGTGAATTTTGAACCAGGAAGTGGAACTACAATTATGGGATATGCGGGAATTACGGGATCTGATGATGTTCAAGATCATAGTGATCCTTATTTTCATTACGGAAGTATTAATCAAATTTTAAATAATATAGATTCAGCACCTAATAATTGTGCTGTAACAACAGCTATTTCTAATAGTCCACCAGTTGCTGATGCAGGAAATGATTATACCATTCCTAATGGAACAGCTTTTATTTTGAAAGGTAGTGCAGCAGATTCAAATGGTTCTGATGTCTTAACGTATTGCTGGGAACAGATAGATGATGGATATACTACTAGAAATGATTTCACGCCTACGTTAACAAATGGACCATTATGGAGATCAAGACCACCAAGTATAACAACAGACAGATATATGCCTATTTTGGAGCGTGTTTTAAATGGTCAGCTTACAGAGTCAAATCCACTTGAAACTAACGATAATAGTTCATGGGAAACAGTGTCTACCGTTGGTAGAGATTTAAATTTTGCATTAACAGTTAGAGATCGTTCTGAAGCAGGAGGAGTAAATCAAACACCACAATCAGATTTTGATACCATGACAGTTACTGTCGATAATGTTAGTGGACCTTTTGTTGTAACATCACAATCCACAAATGAAAGTTGGGATGCAGGATCTTTACAAACTATTAATTGGGATGTTGCAGGAACTGATACTGGTAATGTAAATACGCCTACTGTAAATATTTTATTATCTGTCGATGGAGGACAAACGTTTCCATTTACAATGGCATCTGATGTGCCAAATGATGGCTCACATGATGTGACGGTTCCAGTAACAGGTGTTGGTGATACATCAATGGCAAGAGTTATAGTTGAAGGAAATAACAATATATTTTATGCTGTAAATGCTTCTAATTTTACCATTCTAGAAACTGAATTTGTCATCACAGTAGTTACTTCAGAATTAGATGTTTGTCAGCCTAATAGTCCAATATATAATTTCACATACAATACATTTTTAGGTTTCAGTAATGCAACAACTTTCTCAGCAACAGGATTACCAGTTGGAGCTTCAGCTGTTATAAACCCAATTTCTGCTACTGCGGACGGAACAACAGGAACCATAACTATAAACGGAATAGGAAGCCTAGCCGTTGGAAGTTATCCTTTTTCAATTCAAGGAACTTCAGGACCTACAACACAAAGTGTAGATTTAATAATGAATGTTTATAGTGATTCAGTTAATGCAGCAATTTTAGCATCTCCAACTAATGGCGCTACAAATCAAAGCGCAGAACCTGAATTGACGTGGACAGGAAGTGATAATGTACAAGATTATTTTGTTGAAGTGTCTTCTAATAGTAGTTTCACAGCTATTGTAGATAGTGGGACGGTTCAATCTACTTCTTATACAGCAAGTGGTTTGAATACGAACACACTATATTATTGGAGAGTTACTGCATCTAACTTATGTGACATAGCTCCTGTATCTTCTGTATTTAGTTTTACTACAGCTAATTTAGTATGTGATGATTTTCTAGATGATATGCCGCAAAGCATATCTCCAAATGGTTCTGGTAATACTGTGGTTTCGACGATAAATATTGGGTCAGACCTTCTTGTTACTGATGTTAATGTCACGCTTAATATAACGCATAGTTTTACGGCTGACTTAGAGATAACACTTACAAGCCCGTTTGGAACTGTTGTAGATTTAATATTTGATGAAGGTGGTAGTGGAGATGATTTAATTGACACAACCTTTGATCAAGAAGGAACAAATGGTTTAATAACAGATGCTTCTGCACCATTTACGGGTAGTTTTATTCCAGAAGGTGATTTGTCTACAATATATGGTGAAACTTCAGGAGGAGACTGGATATTGACAATTGTTGATGATGCAAATCAAGATGGAGGAACTTTTAATAGTTTTAGTCTTTACTTATGTTTAGAAGGAACACTTTCAGTTGCTGATGAAAATAGGAGTCTTTCAGATTTTGTGATTTTTCCTAATCCAAATAAAGGAGAATTTAATGTCTTAATAAATAATTCGAATTCTGAAGATGTAAAGATTTCTGTATTCGATATTAGAGGAAGACGAATTTTTGACAATTTATTTGAAGGTTCTCCTTCATTTAATCAAACAGTAAGTTTAGAGAATGCTCAATCAGGAGTTTATTTAGTTACTGTTGAGAACGGAACAAATAAAGTAACTAAACGAATTATAATCGATTAATTACTGTGTCTAGCTCTAAATAATCTGTATCGATATTGCAGTACGGGACAATATATATATTAAAAAAAGAGGCCTAAAAGCCTCTTTTTTTATGCGTTATGGTTTTTTTAAATTACACTATCTTTAAAAAAAAATTATATGAAAATAACTCTCCACTTAGCCAAAATTATGTTTTTATTTTTTGCAACATTTTCTATGTTTGCTCAAGAGATAACTTGGGAATCTTCACAATTTAGAAATGGCACAGATGATGTTACTT